>Ga0207674_10003564_pt1 | contig 18988 bp, 16 predicted proteins | sample KBSCornC72_FD_184303 | JGI IMG/M metagenome (GOLD analysis project Ga0207674, IMG submission 184303) | Corn rhizosphere microbial communities from Kellogg Biological Station, Michigan, USA - KBS Corn C7-2 (SPAdes) (version 2) | ecosystem: Host-associated > Plants > Roots > Rhizosphere > Soil ... | reverse complement strand
TCGGCCGGATCTGGTTCCGTTTTCGGCTTATGCTTCGGGCGCGAGCTTTCCCAGCGGACACACCATGATGTCGGCAGTGACGTACCTGACGCTGGGCGCTCTGCTCGCCCGCTCTCAGGAGCGGAAACGTGTGAAGGCGTACTTGTTGCTGGTGGCGATCTTCCTGACGTTCGCGGTCGGCGTGACACGAGTCTATCTGGGCGTGCATTGGCCGACCGACGTGCTGGCAGGGTGGACGGCGGGCGCGGTCTGGGCGCTGATATGCTGGCTGACAGCCCGCAAGCTTCAATCGCGGCGGACACTAGAGCGCGAAACCGATCATGAGACGACAGGCTGAGTGCATTCATGCGCATTAGCGATATCCGCGCCACCACGGTTACCGTTCCACTGGAAGCGCCCCTGCGGCACGCGAACGGATGCCATTGGGGACGATTCGTCCGGACCATCGTCGAGGTGGAAACCGATAACGGGCTGATCGGTCTGGGAGAAATGGGCGGAGGCGGCGAATCGGCCGAGGCGGTTTTCCGGGCGCTGAAATCGTATCTGGTGGGGCACGATCCGGCGCGTCTGGAAGAAATGCGTTTCCTGATCGCGAACCCGACTGCGTCGCTCTACAACAACCGGACGCAGGTACTCGCGGCGCTGGAGTTCGCGTGTCTGGATATCCTCGGTCAGGCGTGGGGCGTGCCTGTGAGCGATATTCTGGGCGGCCGATTGCGCGATCGGGTTCCGTTTGCCTCGTATTGTTTCTTTCGCTATCCGAATCCGCGGACGGGCGCGGCCGAGGTTCGAACGATTGAGCAACTGGTGGAGCATACCTGTGAGCTTAAGCGCCGGTTCGGATTTACGACGCACAAGCTGAAGGGCGGCGTCTTTCATCCGGATTATGAGCTGGAAGCCTATCGTGCGCTGGCCGACGCGTTTCCGAACGATTCCCTGCGGTTCGATCCGAACGCCGTATGGTCCACTGAACAAGCCATCTGCTTCGGCCAGGCCATCGAGCATCTGCGCAACGATTATCTGGAAGATCCCGTGTTCGGGATGAACGGAATGCGGCGCACGCGCGAAAAAGTGCGCGTTCCTCTGGCGACGAATACTGTGGTCGTGAATTTCGAGCAGCTGGCGGCGAATGTTCTGGATGCGGCGGTGGACGTGATTCTGCTCGACACCACGTTTTGGGGCGGCATACGGGCCTGCGTGAAAGCGGCAGCCGTGTGCGAAACGTTCCAACTGGGGGTGGCGGTACACTCTTCGGGCGAATTGGGGATACAGCTCGCCACGATGCTGCACCTGGGCGCGGTGATTCCCAATCTTTCTTTCGCTGCGGACGCGCATTATCATCATCTGGTGGACGATGTGATTCAAGGCGGTCTCATGCTGTATCAGGACGGGGCGATACGCGTGCCTGAGGGCCATGGGCTGGGTGTCAAGCTCGATCGCGAAAAGCTCGGTCAATATAGCGAGTTGTACAAGCGGCTCGGCAACTATCCGTACGATCAGGATCCGGGCAGGCCGGGATGGACGCCTACAGTCCCCAACGACCGGTGGGCCGATCCGAAGAATGACCGTCGCGTGGATATTCCCTATTAATATGAACTTATTTGATCTGAACGGGCGCGTCGCCGTAGTGGTCGGGGCGACTTCGGGATTGGGCCGCGCAATTGCAATCGGCCTGGCGCAGCACGGCGCGGATGTTGTCCCTAGCGGTCGACGAAAAGAACTAGTCGAGAGCGCCTGCAAAGAAATCGAAGCACTCGGCCGCAGGACTCTGGTTCATCCGGCGAACGTCCACGATCGGAAATCGATCGACCTGTTGCGCGACGTTGTGTTGAAGCACCTGGGCCGGGTCGATATTCTGGTGAACGCCGCGGGAAACGTGATTCGGCAGCCGACGATCTCGGCGTCCGAAGAGCAGTGGTCGTCTGTGCTCGACACGCATTTGAATGGCGCGCTGCGGGCGTGCCAGAGTTTTTACGAACCGCTTAAGGCGAGCGGGCACGGGCGGATCATCAACATCGCGTCGCTGAGCTCGTTCGCGGCATTTCACCAGGTGGCAGCATACTCCGCAGCCAAGACCGCGATTGTTTCTCTGACGCGCAGCCTGGCTTGCGAGTGGGCGAAAGATGGGATTCGAGTGAACGCCATCGCGCCCGGGGTATTTCCCACCGACCTGAATCGCGACGTGATTATGGGCACGGAGCGAGGTCGCGAGATGCTGATGCGCACTCCCATGGGCCGATTCGGGAAACCTGAGGAACTGGTGGGCGCGGCGGTCCTGCTGGCGTCGGATGGTGCGAGTTTCCTGACGGGTCAATGCATCGCGGTGGACGGAGGCTATCTTGCGCTGGGCGTCAATTCTTAGCTTCGTGCTCGCCGCTGCCGCGCAGGCAGAATCCGGGTACGATGCGTGGCTGCGATATCCGTCGACACAATCGCCCGTCGCGCAGGTGATCACGGTGGTTGGTAATTCTCCGGTGCTTGAAAGCGCTCGCCAGGAACTCACACGCGGTCTTCGAGTGACTGGAGTCGAAATCGTGCTGCGGACGGCATCAGGACTCAAGCCGGACGGCTACTCGTTGAAAATGGACGGTGGGAAGATTGTCATTACCGGTTCGAATGATCGCGGAGTGCTGTACGGTGCATTCGCGCTGCTGCGCAAAGTCGCCCTAGGCGATCCGGCTGCCAAGCTGGATGAAAAGAGCGAGCCGCGGGTTCCTGTCCGCTGGGTCAACCACTGGGACAACCTCGATGGATCGATTGAGCGCGGCTACGGAGGCCGGTCGATTTTCTGGGACAACGGAACTGCTCGCGCCGATCTTTCGCGCGTTCGCGATTACGGACGAATGCTGGCATCGCTGGGGATCAACGGGGCGTCGATCGACAATGTGAACGTCAACCCTCGGATTCTAGCGCCGGATTTTCTGCCTGAGATTGTGCGCATCGCCGATACGCTGCGGCCATGGGGCGTACGGACAGTGCTGTCGGTCGATTTCGGGAGCCCGCAGAAGGTCGGCGGCCTGGATACATTCGATCCGCTGGATCCGAAAGTAATCGCCTGGTGGAAAGCCAAGACGGACGAGATCTATCGCGCGGTTCCGGATCTGGGAGGCTTCATCATAAAGGCCGACTCTGAGGGTCGCGTGGGTCCCTCGGCTTATGGACGGACGCACGCTGATGCGGCCAATGTGGTTGCTCGCGCACTGAAGCCGCGCGGCGGACTCATCTTCTATCGCGGCTTCGTCTACGACAACAAAATGGACTGGCGCAATCTGAAGAACGACCGTGCTCGCGCCGCCGACGATAACTTCCGATTGCTGGATGGCAAGTTCGACGATAACGTCATCATTCAGATTAAAAACGGACCTATCGATTTCCAAGTGCGCGAGCCGGCTTCGCCATTGTTTGGGACGCTAGCCAAAACCCAACAGGCGATCGAGCTGCAAATCACGCAAGAGTACATGGGGCAGGCTCGGCATACGGTGTTTCTGGCGCCGATGTGGAAAGAAGTCCTCGATTTCGACTTGCGAGTGGGCGGGCGCGCGACGCCGGTCAAGACGCGCGTGAATGCTGTCGTGGGCGTTTCAAACGTCGGCCTGGATGACAACTGGTTCGGCAATCATCTGTCACAGGCGAACCTCTATGGCTTCGGACGCCTCGCCTGGAACCCCGAACTGAGTGCGCGGCAGATCGCCGAGGAGTGGGCCAAGCTCACGTTTGGCAATGACCCGCAAGTGGTCCGCACGATAGCGGAACTGCAACTCAAGTCGTGGCGCGTATACGAAAACTACACGGGACCCCTGGGCTTGCAGACGCTCACGGATATCGTCGGCAATCATTACGGTGTGGCCGTCGAGGCATCCGAGCGGAATGGGTGGGGTCAGTGGCATCGCGCAGACGAACGTGGAATCGGTATGGATCGGACGGTCGCGACTGGCACGGGATTCATCGGCCAGTACACGCCCGCGGTCGCGCGCGTGTACGAATCACTTCAAAACTGCCCTGATGATCTGCTGCTGTTTATGCATCACGTTCCGTACACCCACGTCCTGCACTCCGGGAAGACAGTGATTCAATACATTTACGATTCTCACTATGAGGGTGCCGAGGCCGTCGATGGCTACCTTCGAGATTGGAAAACGCTTCAGGGCCGCGTTGACGACCGCCGTTATCAGGAGGTGCTTGCGCAGCTCGAATATCAGGCGGGTCAGGCTGAAGTGTGGCGCGATGCGGTGTCGAATTGGTTCTTGAAAGCCTCCGGCATTCCGGACGCGAAAGGGCGCGTGGGCAACTATCCCGGTCGAATCGAAGCGGAGGCGGCGAAACTCGATGGATACAAGGTGATCGATGTCACGCCATGGGAGTCGGCCTCGGGAGGCAAGGCGGTCGAGTGCGCCTCGGCACGGTGTTCGGCGACGTTCGTCTTCAGGGGCGCGGCGGGCGTCTATCAGATACGCATACGCTACTTCGATCAGAACAACGGAATCGCGCACTTCCGCGCGCTGATCGGCGACAGAGTGATCAGTGAGTGGGCGGCCGCCGATCGCGTGCCCTCGCGAAGGATCGACAGTTCATCGTCTGCGCTCCGTGCGATTGAAAAAATCGTATTGCGCCCCGGCGATGAGATCCGCATTGAAGGGACACCTGACAGCGGCGAAAGCGCTGCGCTGGATTATATAGAAATCCAGTAGCTACTTCCCTTGGCATTTCCCGCCAGGGCAGCGATTGTTCTCTTCGCACACGTACTCGTAGAGGCCGGCCGCGTCCCATTCCGGCTTTGAGGTGATGGAGAATTCCTGGGACCAGGCCTTCGTGAAGATCTTGGGATCGTCGATGGTCAGGATGTAGGACAGCTGGTTCCGATTCTTCCAGGAGATCCGCTCGATGGTCTTGAGCGCATCACTGTGCATGCGGTACTGGTTGGGGTCGGTATAGAAGTAGTCGTCCAAACCCCAGCGTTTGAAGTTGGTGGTTTCGATCACCAGCGTGTCGCCGTCCCAGTGGCCGACAGGATCGCCGTAGAAGCTCGGCTCGATGTCTTCGCGATGCTTACGACCGTCCAAAGGGATCACGCGGGTCATGCGTTGGAATTCGTGGACCATGATCAGGTAGTCCTTCGTCTGAAAGAACTGCATGGCGTTGGCCGAGAGCATCCCCGAAGGAAATCCCGCGGGCATGCAGAAATCGCGAGGCTCGTCATGCCGCGGATCACCGTTGCGAGGCTCTAGGAACGGCTCGCCGCCGGGTTTGAGCGGCGCGAAGAGTTTGCGGTCGAAGATGGTTGCCGAGCAACGGCACTGTTCACCGCTCATGGCTTTCGGCCACTCGTACGTGCCGCTGAAATTCGACTTGCCTTCGGGTGTGCGGGGAACATTCTGGGCAATGCTGACGCTGGTGATTAAGACAAACAGCAGGCAGAGGGTTTTCATCTATTTGCCCTTCCCGTCGCCTGGAGCACGATCTTCAGCGCCGGCGGTGAACACGCTGCGGCCATCGGGAAACGTGACGCGAGCCCCGTTGGCGTTGTTGGAGCCGTCCTTCGAGCGGAATCCTTCCACCGTGATCGTCATGCCTTCCTGGATCACTTTCTTGGCGATGCCGCGCCGCATCAATTGGCCGGGCGCGCCTCCGGAGAAGCCCCAGTTGGTGACCTTGCCATCGTCGCCCTTCACGTCTACATAGAACCAGATGTGCGGATTCTGCCACTCGACTTTGGTGACCACTCCGGTCATCTTGACGGGTTTCTTGTCGTCGAATTCGGCTGCGAAGGAATGATGCGCCTGGAGCAGCGGCACGCTCGCCAGAGCAGCCAGAAGCAGTGGAAGCACGAAGCGTTTCGGCATGCTCTTATTTTACAGGTGATATAATCCCCGCCAGGATTTATGAGGCAGATACTACTTTTATTGCTGGCGATGCTGCCGATGTTTGCTCAAACCGGAGCGAAAAATGGCGAGTGGACGACCTATGGGGCGGACCTGGGAAACACGCACTATTCCCCGCTCGACCAGATCAATGCGGGCAACTTCAATAAGCTGCAGGTCGCGTGGCGGCTGAAGACCGATAACTTCGGCCCGCGTCCCGAGACGAATCTGCAATCGACGCCGTTGATGGTGAAGGGAGTTCTCTACACAACCGCCGGTACGCGCCGCGCTGTGGTCGCTTTGAACGCAGGCACGGGCGAAGTGTTGTGGACGCACAGCGAAGATGAAGGCGCGCGCGGGACCAATGCTCCTCGGCAGCTCTCCGGCCGCGGCCTGGCGTACTGGACCGATGGCCGCGAGGAACGGATCGTTTACGTCACGCCGGGCTACCGTCTGATCGCTCTCAACGCGAAAACGGGCGTACCGGTTCCGGCTTTCGGGCGCAGCGGGATCATCGATCTGAAGCTCGACGACGATCAGGAGATCGATCTCGAAACCGGGGAAGTCGGACTGCATGCGACGCCCGTGGTGGCCGGGGATGTGGTGATCGTGGGCGCAGCGCACAGAGCATCGGGAGCGCCAAAGGTAAAACACAACGTCAACGGATACGTGCGCGGCTTCGACGCTCGCACGGGCAAGCGTTTGTGGATTTTCCATACTATCCCTCGACCGGGCGAGTTCGGCCACGACACCTGGGAGAAAGATTCCGCCGAGACGACGGGCAATGCGGGTGTCTGGGGGCAGATCAGCGTCGATCCGGATCTGGGAATGGTGTTCATCCCGGTGGAGCTTCCCACGGGCGACGAGTACGGCGGCCATCGGCCGGGTAACGGCTTGTTCGGCGAGAGCGTAGTCGCGGTAGATCTGAAAACCGGGCAGCGAAAATGGCACTACCAGCTGGTGCATCACGGCATATGGGATTTCGATATCCCCTGCGCGCCGATGCTGATTGATATCACGATGAACGGCCGGACGGTGAAAGCCGTCGCGCAGCCGACCAAGCAGGGAATTCTGTACACGTTCGATCGCATCACCGGGCAGCCCATCTGGCCATTCGAGGAGCGGCCGGTTCCGAAAGGTGACGTTCCGGGCGAATGGTATTCACCCACGCAACCCATGCCCACAAAGCCTCCGGCGTACGGGGTTGCCGGTATTCCTTCAGTGGACGATCTGATCGACTTCACGCCGGAACTGAAGGCCGAGGCGCTGAAGGTTATTTCGAAATACAAGATCGGCCCGATATTTACTCCCATCGTGGTGAGCAAACCGGAAGGACCGTTTGGAACCATCCTTACAACTGGAGTCACGAACTGGCCCGGCGGATCGTACGATCCCGAATCGCACATTCTGTATGTGCACGCGTCCACTGGCATGGTCTCGAATGGCCTGGTTCCAGGAGATCCGGCGCGGACTGAGTTCACATGGGTGGGCGGTAGTGCAGCGCCAGCCGGGGAAGCTCCCGCGCTTCGTGTGCAGGGCATGCCGCTAGTGAAGCCGCCATGGGGCAGCATCGTCGCCATCGATATGAACAAGGGCGAGATTCTCTGGAAGGTAGCGAACGCCGAGACTCCGGACATTGTTCGCAACAATGCGGCGCTGAAGGGGCTAACTATTCCGCGCACGGGGCGCGCGTCCAATACCATCGGCCTGCTGGTGACCAAGACTCTATTGATCGCCGGTGAGCCGGGGACGTTCACTCTGCCAGACGGCCGGCAGGGCGCGATGCTGCGTGCGTTCGATAAAGGCAGCGGCAAGGATGCGGGCGCGGTCTACATGCCGACGGGCCAGACTGGCACGCCGATGACTTACATGCTGAATGGCAAGCAGTACATCGTAGTGGCCATCGGCGCGGCGAACTATCCGGCGGAACTGGTGGCCTTCCGGCTGCCGGACTAGAGGCGATCGAATGAGCTCGAAGATTCTGCTCGGGATGGGCGCGGTAATTCTTGTGGCCGGCGGAGCATTTATGATCCTGCGGGGTCCGGTGCAGAAGAGCGCTGTGCAGAGTACGACGCAGAGCACGTCCCAGAATGGCCTGCCGAAATTCGACGTCGATCCGTACTGGCCCAAGGACCTGCCCAATCAGTGGATGCTGGGGCAAGTCTCCGGCATATTTGTCGATTCGCACGATCACGTGTGGGTGACGAATCGCCCGCGGAGTCTGGAGAATCACGATAAATACGCTGCGTTCGATCCGCCGCAGGCCGATTGCTGTAAGCCCGCACCCGCCATCCTGGAATTCGATGCGGACGGAAACTTCGTGCAGGGCTGGGGCGGTCCGGGAACTGGATACGAGTGGCCGGACAACGAGCACGGCATCTTTGTCGATTACAAAGAGAACGTCTGGGTGGGTGGCAACGGCATGATGGACACCAACATCCTGAAGTTCACTAAAACCGGAAAATTTTTATTGCAGATCGGCCATCACGGCAAGACCGGCGGAAGTAACGATACTGAGAATCTGAATCGTCCGGCGGGGATCGTCGTCTATCAGAAGACCAACGAGGTGTTCGTGGCCGATGGCTATGGGAATCGCCGGGTAATCGTTTACGATGCCGATACCGGCGCTTACAAACGTCACTGGGGCGCGTACGGGAAGAAGCCTGACGATCAGGAATCGAATGCGCGGACGTTTGAAGGCGAGGGTCCCAAGCAGTGGAACACCGTACACTCGCTCCGGATCTCGAATGACGATCTGGTCTATGTAGGCGATCGCAGAAACAATCGCATCCAGGTGTTTCGGCCCGACGGCACATACCTGAAGGAATCGTACGTGGAGCGGAAGACCACCGGCGAAGAAGGAACGACGTTCGATTTCGCATTCTCGCCCGATGCGCAGCAAAAGTACATCTATATTCCGGACGGCACGAACAAGCGCGTGCAGATTCTGAATCGAGAGACGCTGGAAGTGTTGGGATATTTCGGCGGCCATGGCGGGCACGGAGCCGCTCAGTTCTTCCATATCCACAGCATCGCGACCGATTCGAAGGGCAACATCTATCTGGGCGAGTCTTTTGGAAAACGTGCGCTGAAGTGGAGCTATAAAGGAATGGAGGTGAAGCCATGAGAGCCAAGTTGCTTTCAGGGACTCTGATTCTTGGAGTGGTAGCTTCGGCGCAGACATGGAAGCCGCCGCGCACGGCAGATGGCCAGCCCGATATCCAAGGTGTCTGGTCCACTGCAACAACTACTCCTTTGGAGCGTCCCCCCGAGTTCGCGGGCAAACCGACTTTGACTGCCGCCGAGGCCGCCGAATACCAGAAGAAGGCGATCTACGACGTCAACGGCGATCGGCGCGATGGCGGCGGAGCGGCGGATGTAGGTCGCGCATATAACGAGTTCTGGCGCGAGCGCGGTACAGTAGTTCCCGATCTGCGGACGTCGCTAATTACCGATCCGCCCGACGGAAAGATTCCGCCTCTGACGCCGGAAGCGCAAAAACGGCAAGCGGCGCGTGCGGCCGCAGCGAGCGGGCATGAGTTCGACGGTCCTGAAAATCGAAATTTGCAGGAGCGCTGCCTGGTGGCGAACAACGTCGGGCCTCCCATGACTCCGGCCAATTACAGCGCGAATTATCAGATCGTGCAAGGTCCCGGATGGGTGGTGCTTGTGAACGAGATGGCTCATGACGCTCGCATGATCCCGCTGGATGGACGTCCGCATATCGCGGCGAACATCCGCCAGTGGTTTGGTGACGCGCGTGGCCATTGGGAGGGCAATACGCTGGTTGTCGAAACCACCAACTTCACCGACCAGGCTCCTTTCCGTGGATCGAGCGACAAGATGCATCTGGTGGAACGCTTCACGCGCACCGGCGCCGATACGCTCCTGTACGAATTCACGGTGGACGATCCGGCCACGTTTGGTGAGCCTTGGACCGCCAAGATTCCCACAACCAGAGCCGAGGGCGCGATCTACGAATTTGCCTGCCACGAAGGCAACTACGGCATGGAAGGCGTCCTATCCGGCGCGCGCGTCGCCGAAGGAATCAAACTAAAGCGATAATTGCGAGGGCAGGATCGCGATAGCGACGCCGGCGAGAATCGTCACAATGCCGGCCACTGCCAGCGGCGTTACCGTCTCGCCCAGGAATGACCGGCCCAGGATCAGCGCCACGATGGGAATGATGAGCGTGCTCAGGCTGACGATGGTCGCGTCCATCTTCTTGATCAGGTAGTAGTAGCTGGAGAACGCGATCACCGACCCGAAGATCGACAGATAGAAAATCGCCAGCATGTTGCTTCGGGTCCAGACTACGCCGTGCCAATCCTCAAGGGCGGCGCTCATCACCAGCAGGCACGCCGTGCCGAGGCCCATGCCGAAGAAGTTCAGCACGAAGGGGTCGCTATTGCGGCCGTACTTCTTCATGGTCACCAAGTTGATCGTCGCGGACAGGCACCCGCCGAGTGCGGCGAGCATACCCAGCGTCTGCTGTTGGCCCAGATGTTCGTGCGGCCAGAACAGGAGCGCGGTGCCCACAATGCCGACGAGAATTCCCGCGACCTTGCGCCCGGTCAACGTTTCGCTGCGGGTCCAGTAGGCGCTCAAAAGCGACGCCATCAACGGCATGGTGGAGAATATGATGGCGGTGAGCCCGCTGGAGATACGCAACTCGGCCCAATAAACGGCGGCGTAGTCGATCCAGAACACCAGCAGGCCTAGCGAGAGCACGCAGACTTTGTCGTCGTGGGTCAGGTGCAGGCGCTTGCGCCGGGAGGCCAGCACCAGGCCGACCAGCAGCGTCGCCAACAGGAACCGGAGCCCGGCTCCCAGGAATGGCGGCATCCCATCCAGGCCAATCTTGATCACGAGCCAGGTTGATCCCCAGATCAGGCAGATCAGGGCGAAGAGGAGGGCCTCCATCCGCCGATCATAACAACTCCACGCGGATGATAAACTCGTATCCGTGAAAACGGTGATGGCACTCGCTCTACTGTTTGCGGGCGTGGTATTTTCGCAGGCCCGGACTCGCGAAATTGTCCGCCACGACAACGTCGCGATCGAAGTAATTGCCGAAGGCCGCGGTCCACTCATCGTGATGCTTCCTTCGCTGGGACGCGACTCGGAGGAATTTGATCCAGCAGCGCAGCGGATCGCGAAGGCCGGATTCCGCGTGCTTCGTCCCCACCCGCGCGGGTTCGGCCGCAGCGTAGGGCCGATGGAAAAGCTCACGCTGCACGATCTGGCTCGGGACGTGGCTACAGTCATCGAGCATGAAAATTCGGGGCCTGCGATCCTGGCTGGCCATGCGTTCGGGCACTTCGTCGCGAAGATGACCGCGGTGGATTTTCCCAGGCGGGTGCGCGGCGTGATTCTTGTCGGCGCAGCGCAAAAGAATCCCGATCCGGAAGTGCAGCGATCTGTCGCGATCGCTTCGGATCCGTCGCAACCTGAGGCCGAGCGCCTCAAGCATCTGAAAATCGTGTTTTTCGCGCCGGGGAATGATGCCAAACTCTGGCTGACTGGCTTCCATGCCAACGTTCGCGCGGCGGAGATTATCGCGCGTGATGCGACGCCGCAGAAGGAATACTACGCGGCAGGGAATGTCCCGCTGCTGGATATACAGGGCGAAGACGATCCCTATAAGCCTCCTTCGGCGAGAAATGAGCTGGTGGACGAGTTCGGTGCTAAGCGGGTAACAGTGGTGCGAATTCCGCACGCTGCGCACGCGATCATCGTGGAGCAGCCCAACGCCGTCGCCCACGCGATCATTACTTGGTCACGACGCTTGGTCCCATAAGCTTTAGCTCTTCTGCAGTAGCGGACGCAATTCCAGAACGCTCTTCACGTTCTCGATATCAAATATCTTTTCGCTCAGTTTCGTAAATGTCGCCGCGCCCAGGACCGGAGTGATCAGATCACGCGCCTTGGCGACCACCTCGTCGCGCGGCATAGGGTTTTCGAACGTGCCACGCACCTTGTCCACCCGTTCGCTGAACCGCATTCCATCGTTCAAGGTAACTTCGACAATCCCGACACGCTGCGGCATCAGTTTCTCGAGTTCCGCATCGCCGACCAGCTGTACTTTGGCGCGTTGCCGCAAAATCTCCGGGTCTTTCATGCGAGCCGTGTCGTGCGCCGATTTGAACGATGCCGTCTTATCGATCAGCATCACCGCGATCATGTGTTGCAGGCAGATATCAGGGATCTCACGGTTGTCCACGATCTTGGCTTCGTTCGTGGCCGCGCGAACCACGATCTGTTTGACCTGGTCGGCTTGAAACTTGTGCCGCTTGAGCAGGATCTCCAGCGCGTCGAGAGGCGCTTGAATGGGTGAACCCACGGTCCACTTCTTGATATTGGTCCGCGAGATCTCGTAACGTTCTCCGAGCTTGTCGATCACCATGCTCGGATCGTTCTTGGGCAGGAACGCGTCGAAGAAGTTGTCGGCTCCGCTGAAGATATCCTCGACACCGGTCCCGCCGGCCTGGACGAGGAGTGCCGAGGTCACGCCATTGCGGGCGGGCATCCCGGCGAAATCGAAGGCCTTTTCGATGTGGTCGGTGTCGCGTTGCCAAGCGGCGGTTCCGGAGGCCTGCTGCGCGGTGTAGGAGAGCAGCCAGCGCATCTGCCGGGCGTTCAGACTCGCGGCACATCCAGCCGCGGCCGCCGCGCAGAAGGTCCCCGCAATGGAATGCGTACTGCGATGGCTGTCGAACATGTACTGCAGCCGGCCCAGCGTAGCGGTCACCCTCGTGCCGATATCGTAGCCCAGCGTCACACTGCGCAGAAACTGCCGGCCGCCGATGTTGAACCGTTCACCCACAGCGAGCGCAGCGGGAATCGTGGAACATCCCGGATGCGACATGGACGGAGGATGCGTATCGTCAGTCTCGTCCGAATGAGCCAGCATGCCGTTCGCCAACGCGGCTTCGATCGGCCCGCACAGGACATTCGACCCGGCGACGGTCGCGATGCGGTCGCCCTTGTAGGCGCGGGCGAAGTTGATCGCGAACTTACCCGGAGGCAGTTCGGAGCCCGAGATCATGGCGGCCAGTGTATCGAGAATCATATGCTTGGTTTTCTCGACGACATCTGCGGGAAGCGGGGCCGCGGCGGCCGCACTCATGAAAGTGCTGAGCCGGGTCATGATCGGGCTGATCGCGGCGGGCGGCGTCTGGGCTCTTGCTGCCGATGCAGCCAGGAATCCCCCTGTGCAGTACAGCATTTCGCGCCGGCTGAGATATTTCGACATGGTTAGTCTCCGTTCCGATCTATCGTATCAGCGTATCTGCTGTAGAATATTGCCATGAAGAAACGACTCTTGGCCATCATCGGGATGCTGCTGTTTGCGGCCTTTAATGCCGCTCCGGCCGACCCGCCGCTTCACGTGCTGGCTTCGAACGGCGTGAAGGCTGTGATCGATGAACTTCGTCCCGCAGCAGTGCGCGCCGTTGGACGGCCGCTGGCCATCGAATACGATACATCGTCATCGGCGAAGAAACGAATCGAGAACGGGGACGCTTTCGAGGTGGCGATTCTCACGTCGGACGTGATCGACGATCTGGCCAAAGCCGGAAAGATCGCTGGGGCCAATCGGACTGAGATCGCCCGCTGCGGGATCGGCGTCGGCGTGCGCGCTGGCGCGCCCAAACCTGACATCTCGACTTCGGATGCGCTCAAACGCACCTTGCTCGCGGCTAAGTCCATCACCTTCGCTCAGGATGGCGCGAGCCGCGTGTACATTCTTCAAATGTTCGATAAATTCGGAATCACCGAGGCGATGAAGCCAAAACTGGTTCTGGAGCAAGGGTCTACGCGAGCAAACGCTCGCGTGGCCGACGGATCGGCGGAAATGATCATGACGCTGGTGAGCGAGATCATTCCGGCGAAGGGTGTCCAACTGGTGGGGCCGCTGCCGTCGGATGTGCAGCACTACGTGAATTTCGCCGCGGGCATCAGCGCGGCTAATAAAGATGCCAACGCCGCGAAACGGTTAATGAAGTTTCTGGCCAGTTCCTCGGCCGCGCCCGCACTGAAATCCATGGGAATGGAAAGGCCGCGTTAAGGCTTGACGGAAACTTTCACCTCTCCGTTGGTCCAGCAGCACTGAAATCCACCGCCGCCTTCGCCGGAGGAATCGTTGACCAGCAAGTGGAGGATGTAATCTCCTGGTTCGCTGAATTTTGCGGTTGTAGTCGCGCTGCCATTGGCGACTGCCGGACGAGCATTCGCGAAGGCAACCGTTCCAGGGCCGCGATATTTGGTCCAGCGCAGTTTCACTGGATCGCCCATATTCTTAGGCTTGGCTCCGGATGCGCTGGTAAACTTGCCGTCGTCGGTCACCCAAACTTTAAGCTCCAGGGGATTTGCCAGCGCAGTCGTCCGCTCCACGATCAGCGTTTGCGGCCCCTGATTCGATGGACCCTGCGGATCGAAGCGCAGCACAGGCGGCGTGTTGCCCACGGCCTCTTCTTTGAGCGGAGAGATCTCGTAATCCGGATGCAGACTGGCCGGAATCGTGGTGGTCTTGCCGTTCGCCGTCAGTGTCCAGATGATCTTGTTCGATCCGAAGTCGCTGGGCACCTTAATCACAAACAGCCCCCATTGCCGGCCTGCCAGGAAGTGCGTCGGCTGGCCGCGATCCGGACCGCCCGGCTCGATACGATTATTCGGACCGATGGGAACATCCAATTCCTGTTTGGTATTTCGGTTGAAATAGCCGAGCACCAGATTGAAGCTGCCGTCGGGCGTTTTATACCAGCCTTCGAAGGCGCCGGTGACGTTCGCGCCGGTTTCGTGCGTAGGCTCAAGGGGCAGCGATTGCGCGCACGCGAGCGCCGCGCCGAACACCAACAAGATCGACAGCCTCATTTCTTATGCTTGGATGCCCAGGAGCTATAGTCTTCGTCGCTGATATAGGTGACGTTCACCCAGGCGTGCGCCATTTCATCCACCGTGCGATGCCCGTATCCCACCCACTGGTCCGGATCGGGATTGTGCGGATTGTTGCTGGTGTTGTCGTGCCAGGTGGTGACCTTGATCACAGTGCCTTTGGGCAGCACCGGTGCGGCGTCTTCATCGTAGATGTAATTCGTCATCCAATTGAAGTTGAAGTTGCCGACGTAGCTGACCATCTGATTCGTACCGTCCGGCAGGATCGCTTCGAGCGACATGGCCTTGCCGCGCAGGTGCATGTGCGGCTGGATATTTTCCAGGATGGCCGCCTGCTTGAGGACCGTGAATCCCTGGCTTTCGACGATGGTATTGGGCGGAAGGTCCAGGTTCGGTCCGGTCTTGCCGGGAAATGCGGTCAAGTGTGTCCGATACTTCGGCTCCTGGCCTTTGGGATACAGCCACAGCGCGAGCTGGACGCCCGAGGGAATTTCTTCACCCACGGCGTGAATGTGCACATCCCAGGAAATCTTCGATCCGGGCAGCAGTAGCTTGCCCGTGTTGGGATGGAATATGTCATAAGATTTGCCGATGGCCCACTCCATCAGCACTCCTTGCCGATCGGCATCGTTGGTCGAGCCGGCGGTGGGAGCATCGTCATCGTTCTGCACCAGATACGCCACAGCGTGATGAATCGTCTTACGCGCTTGGGCGGTGGTTGGGCGCACTTCGACTGCGCGGACCCAGCGCTGCTCGGTTAACGGAATGTCCGCCACCGGTCTCCACCAGACGTCTTGGCTCTTACCGGGCATGGTGTAGGAAGTTGCTTCCACGATCAGATCCGGCTGTGCGCCGATTTCCTTGGCAGCCTGCCACTCGTTCGCCTTGGGCCACTGTTTGGGCTTAGGCATGTCCTTGGGATCGCCCTGCGGAGCGCCCAGATCCACCCAGCGGGTGATGGTGGCGATCTGGTCGTCAGACAGTGACATATCGTTCTTGAACTTGTGGACGCCCACCGTCATGTCGATGTGCCACGGCGGCATCTGACGCGTCGCTACGCGTTGGCGGATGGATTTGGCCCAGGGACGGGCTTCCTCATACGTCACCAGCGACATGGGCGCCATGGATCCCGCGCGATGGCACTCCTGGCACTTTTCCTGAAAGATGGGCGCGATGTCTTTGGTGAAGGTAACGGTGCGGTCGCCCAGGTCGGCTGCGAGTGAAGAAAACGATGAAACCGAGATCGCCAGAAAAATGAGGAAGCTTTTCATGGATCCCTCCTATATCTGGCCTAAATTTTAGTCGGGTGGCCTCAGAGAGTCAATGGAGGGCGGGCATGCCCGGCCCCTACAACAACGTATTGGCTTTGTAGGGGCGAGGCATACCTCGCCCGACGCCGTTAGGGCCCGACGAAGGCGGTTCGCAAACCTGCGCGATCCACTTCTTTGCCACGGAGGTATACTTTCGCGATCTTCCGCGTATTGGTGATGTTCTCCAGAGGATTAGCGTCCAATACGATGAAGTCGGCGCTTTTCCCCGGTGCCACCGTGCCCAACTGATCGAGTTTGAGAATTTCGGCCGAGGTTTTGGTTGCGGCGGTGATCACCTGAGAAGGCGTCATGCCAGCCGAGACCATGTCGGTCAGCTCTTCGTGGTCCGTCCAGCCGACCGTGACTCCGGAATCCGTTCCGAATCCGATCCGGACGCCTGCGTCGCTCAGCTTCTTCAGATTGCGCGCCTGAACCGCGAAGAATTCACTCGCTTTCTTGGCGTCTGCCGGAGAGCGACTCTGGTACGCATCCGTCAGCCGCTTGATCTCCGACGCTGGGACCGTTTCACTCAGCCACATGGGATCCTTCAACCCGGTTCCGTTATCCGGAAGATTCGGGATGACGAAGACGTTGGGCCGCGCCTTGATCAGCTGCATGAATTCGTCGTCGATATCCTTATCGCGGACGCCATGAGCGAAGCCGTCGAGACCGGCGCGCAGGAGATCCTTGGCATCGGCCAGATAGTAGATGTGCGCAACGGCGCGCAGGCCGTTCTTGTGCGCTTCGTCGATAATCGCGCGATAGAGCGCCGGAGTAAGCTTGGGAACAGTTCCGCCGCGATCATCCACCCAGAACTTGACCCAATCGACCTTCTTGGCTGCCAGTTCCTGGACCGCCTTGCGGGCATCGGCTTCCGTTTCGATGGCGTACGCCACAGGCTTCCAGTAAGCCTGCCCCGGCCCTGCGTTAGTGCGACCCATGCCGCGGCCCGCGGTGTGAAACAGCGCCGCATCAGGAATCGGGTTGGCTCGAACCTCGTATGGAGTTTCGCCCGGATCGATCCCCATGCTCTGCGTGGCTGCGACGCCGTAGTACGCCAGCCGATGCAGATGATCGATCAGGTTGTCCTTGGTATACGTGTCCGCGCCGATCTTTCCCGTCTTGATGACGGCCCAGCCGAGGTGCGTATGCGTATCGACCAGCGCAGGCATCACGGTTTTACCGGTTAGGTCCACGCGAGCCGCGCCAGCCGGTGCGGTTAGCTCTCCCTTGTGGCCGACTCCGGTGATCTTCGCGTTCTCCATCAAGATCACGGCGTCTTCGAGCGGCGCGCTGCCGTCGCCAGTGATCACGCGTGCGCCTTCGAACAAAGTGACAGAAGGCGTCGTAGATGTCGTCTCTTGCTTGGCCGAATTCTGCGGAGCCTGAGAACAGCCCGCGAGAATCAGCAACACACCAGTCAGTACAATCTTCGTGGGATACATAAGGGGATGCATAGAAACCTTTCTAGGACGTTGGCATCGACAAGAACGAGTGCATCGCGTGCCAGAACGTCTGGCGGTTCAAGCCCATGACCACGGAATGCGCCATCCCCGGCAGCACCACGAACTGGCGGTCGCCGCTGGGGAGTTGCGAAAAGAAGTCAGTAAGATCGCTCATGGTGGCGATGCCGTCGTATTCGCCGCGGACCAGCAGGACCGGCGCGGTCAGCCGCTTCGGGTCAACCAGGGGCAGATTCGCCGTCATGTCGAGATACGTTCCGGTGGGAACCTGGTCGCCGAACTTCAATTCCTCATCTGCCAGGAATTCGCCGATGGAAGGATCCGAAGTGCCTGGTTTGTCGCGAGTAAAAATACTGCGGATCATGTCACGGTCGCGCAGTCGGCGGTTGTGAGTGCGGTAATAATCCAGATTTTTGGCGCGCTCCGTCAGCGTCGGAGAATTGTCTCCTTTGTAGGTAAACGCTCCCAGAACCAGCCGGTCAACGCGATTCGGTTGGGCCACGGCGTACGCCCCGGCACGAATCGCACCCGACGATTCGCCGAACAGATGCACCTTCTGCCGTCCGGTTTCACGCGCGATGACTTCCATTGCTGCTTTAATGTCCGCGACGCCGCTCGCGATGTCAGAATTGCTCTGCGTCTGGCTGGAGCGGCCATAGTTTTCGTGATCCATGGTCCAGACGTCGTAGCCCAGCTTGGCGAAAACATTCATCACCGAATACTCGCCTTTGCCGGGGGTGGCCAGGTCGAAGGAAGAGCGGCTGGAATTCGACGAGCCGTGAATCAATAGCAGCACCGGCATCGGCCTCTCGCCGGCCTTGGGCGGAGTCGCCCGTTTCCGAAACATGTACAGCTTGACGCTGCCCTTTTGGGCCCAATACTCGTTCGACCAGAGTTTTCCCGATTTGTCGCTCGTTTTATGCGCGACGGCGACCGCGGGCGCGAGCAGCGCGCCCGCCATGATCTTGCGACGGGAAACGGTCATTTGGCGTCCTTGGCCCGTCCGCCCCGCAGGATATTCTCCACTGCTTGATTTCCTTCCTGGCAGGCGTACTCGTACAGTACGTATTCCGGATCGCGAGTTAGCGGGATCACAACCTTCCACGGCTGCGTGTACACGTTCGGATCGTCGATGGTCACTTCATACTGGATGGCGCCTTCAGCGACGCGAGTGAAACGTTCCACCACATGCAGTGCCTCGCTCTGCGGGATGCCCTTGATTCGGCCCGTAGCGGCGCTGGTGGCGATCCAGCCTTTGCCGTTGAAGTTGGTGGTATCGACCACCAGCGTGTTGCCTTCCCAGTGTCCGCGCGAATCGCCGTCCCACGATCGCACGGCGGCGGGCGCATGGGCGCGGTCGCCGAGCGGAATCACCCGCGCGTCGTGAATCATTTCCGACATGATCACGATGTTCCCGGCGCTTTGCACGATCTGGTACGCGTTGTTGTAGCCCGCGGGAAAC
>Ga0207674_10003561_pt1 | contig 18998 bp, 23 predicted proteins | sample KBSCornC72_FD_184303 | JGI IMG/M metagenome (GOLD analysis project Ga0207674, IMG submission 184303) | Corn rhizosphere microbial communities from Kellogg Biological Station, Michigan, USA - KBS Corn C7-2 (SPAdes) (version 2) | ecosystem: Host-associated > Plants > Roots > Rhizosphere > Soil ... | reverse complement strand
TACTGAACTTCCCCACACTGGTATTAGTGATGGTGTGATGAGTGTGATTGGAGCGGGATCACTCGTTGGGATGGTGGGGGCTTATGTTGCGAGCCGCCGCAGCGTACGCTAGGCTAGCATAATCTCCCTGAAAAACACCCGGACATACGTGCCGGGTGTTTTGTTTTGCCTGTTTATTTATTTAATGAATGCGCGTATTGCCGAGGCGACTTCGCCCGGTGTTTCGTAGTGCGTAAGATGACCGACGTCTGGGATAATAACAAGCTCTGCATCATTGATTTTGGCGTGTAATTCGTGCTGCTTGCTAAGCGCTGTGATATCGTCTTTTTCGCCTACAATCATGAGTGTTGGCATGGTGAGATGTTCGGCGACCTGGCTGACATCATGACTTACAGACGCTTTGAATGCCTCTGATAGCTGAGTTGGGTTTGCAAACGTACTGAAATGCGTATAGTGTTGTTCATCGATGAACTTGCGTATCTGACGGTCTTTAGTCTTGCGCATTGCGACACTGGTGATTTTAGTTATTGGCTTGAACGAAATCCAGGCACGTGCGGCACGGGCTGGCAATTTGCGGCCAAGCCAGTAGTAAAGAATGGCAAGTTGCGTAAGAAGTCGTTGCTCGCCTTCGAGGGCTGGTGCCCCGATTGGATTGATGAGCGTAAGTTTTGTAACGGTTGATGGGTGAAGGCTGGCGTAGTGGCTGACGATGATAGAGCCGAATGAATGTCCGACAATGTATGACGACGGAACATGTGGATCCACGAGTTGGCGGAATTGGAATAGCCATTCGACGTAGTCGTCGATTTCATGGCCGCTTGTTAGCGCCTCGCTCATACCAAAGCCCGGCAGATCCGGAATGATTAATCGATATTTGGGCAGAAGCTCGGCAATTCTAAGTAGCCCATGATGGGTGCCGCGAAACCCATGAATGAGGATGAGCGTGGTTAGTTTATCGGGGTTATATTCCCAATAGTTTGTGGTGGTCCCGAGGATTTGGCAACTATGTTTCATTATTTATTAATTACGATGACGATATCTGCATCATTAGTAGGGACACTGGTCGGTGCTGCACTTTGGATGACGGTAGCACCAGCTAGATTTTTGGTTAGGTAGTCGACTGTTTTTGTGAACGAGTCAGGCTTTGCTACGTAAATTGTATAAGCGCTTGATCCGCTCGGGTTGGTATTGCCCGTTGCCGTAACGGTAAGTCCATCAGCAGTTAGTTTCGTTTGTAAAGTGCCTGCTGCACCTGCAGTCTCGCCGCCATTATAGATGGCTATATTAGCGCCCTCGGCAATGGCTGGGTTGGTTGAGAGTTGTTTGGCGATGAGTGTGATCATACTGGTATAGTCGTAGAGGCCGCTCGTCGCGAGCACGATACTTTGCCCTGCGAATGAGCCGGTTTTTACGACAGGCTCATCGCCATTTAGATCAACGCTTGTAATGTCGGTTGCTTTGAGCTTTTGCAGGGTTGTCAGGAACGTCTTCATTTCACCTGTGCTGATACTTGTAGTGATATTGTTACCGAGCGCATTTAGTAGATTAAACACGGCAACGGGATTTGCAAGGACACCCCCAGATTGAGCCTTCTCTTTGATGGCTGTCATAATCTTTTGCTGGTTTAGCTGACGGTCAAAATCGCCGCGGGCAAGCCCGAAGTCTTTATAGGAGTAAGCGCCAGCATCGGCACGCGCGCGTGCTAGGTATAGCGCATGTTGGCCATCAAGTTCGTAGGTCCCATCCTTTGGATAATAGACATTCTTGCAAGTGTATTTCTGGCCATTCGGGCAGTTCCAGTCAAAGTTGGTATCGTAGATGCCGCTTGCGCCGTCACCCTTAATATCGACGCTAATACCGCCAACTGCATCTACAGCTTGCTTGAGTACATTGTAGTTAACATGCGCATAGTATTGAGGTGTAATGCCGGTGACCGTCGCAACGGTTTTCATTAATGCTGTAGCGCCTTCTTTGTCTTTCTTAGCATAGTCTGACGGTGATTGATTGTCGCCTATGAGCTCAGCGGCGCATTCGTAGACGGCATTAATCTTTGACTCGTTCCCTACCGAGCATTGTTCGTCGAGTTTAACCCATAGATCGCGTGGAATGCTGACCATCTTAGCGGTATTGGCGCTTTTGTTGATACTCACGAGCATAATTGAGTCGGTGAGCCATAAACCCCCACCGCCATCTGCATTTTGATGTGCGACATCATCTTGGGAAGTTCCAAAGACGAGGATATTTGTACGTCCCTCGCTATCTGTTTTAAGAGGGGTGCCTGGAGCGATGAGGTTAAGGAGTGTACCTCCATTTGTAACTTTTGAGGCAGTGTAGTTTAAGTAAGCAAAGACGCCACCAGCAATTAGCAACAATAGCACGATTATCGAGATAATAACTCGTTTTTTTGTGAGCTTACTACGAAATCGTCGTTTGCGCTGCTTTTTTTCGGATAGTGGCTCGAGATGGGTATCGAGCGATTCTAAATCAACGGGAGGTAACGACTCGCCCTGCGTTGGAGCGCGTGAAATAGGCGATAAGCTCTGCTCTACCATTGGGCGTGGTGGGTGTTGTGAGGGTGCAGTGAGCTGCGGGATTGGCTGTGGTTGTGTCCCCGGCTGGGGCCGATATGAGCCAGGCTCATCTGGCCGCACAAATTCACTGATCTTTCTAGACATGCTATTTATTTTAGCACGCATAGACTTAAGAGCACATTGGGCGCTTACTTAGCGGCCATGCCAGGTGCATTGCTTGAATCTGGAGTTATAGCTACAACTAATGGTGATGGGTTCGGGTCTATTTTATCTTCTAGTGCTTTGCTCGCGAGGTTTCGGATGTCAATTTGGGCATAAATACTATCAATTTCAGCAAGATATGTCTTGATAACCTTTTTTATTGTAGAGGTCAGCGTTGGCTTGTTCGCTTGCATGAGGTACATCGAGTGAAATGACCTCAAATGGAATGTCATTTTTGGCGGCATCGGCAGCATACTTTGCTATAGCTTGCCTATCATCGACAGTCGTATCTTTTGTGGTTTCTATATATACGATTGACGTCCGCCCTCTGCCTTCTTTGTTTTTGAGCATGTCGATATTGCGGCCGGCTGAGAAGGCGCGCGTCCACTCCACTTGCCATTCGAGCAATTCAGTTGATGAAGCGTCGGACGTTAACTTACTATGGGCAACTTGCTTGGCGGTTTCGTAGCACTGCCTAAAGAAAACGTTGTCGTCATCCCAGCATCGGCGGCGTTTGCTGTACATCTCGCCAAAGAAGCGTGTTACAGGGCCGCCACGCAAATCGAGTTCGGCAGAAAGATCGGCAATAACTGGCAGTACATTGTTGGATCCGCGTAGTTGATAGGCAGAATCTTGGTCATATGGCGAGCTACTAAGGATGATAGAAATGTCAATTTTTGGGTGTTTCTCACGTATGTACGCAGCAAGATCGAGCGCTTCTTTCCCGCCTGCGCTCATACCCTCAAAAATAACACGGTCAGGCGGGTCTTTTTTGTCGATAGTGCGATCGAGTGCGGCATGAGTGTCGTTAATTTGTGGGTGCGCACCCTCTTTTAGTGCCATGTATTCGACATTTGGTATTGATGAAAATGAGGGCATAAGTGGTACAGCTATACGGGGTGTTGCATCTTTAATACCGGTGCCGGGGATGACGTATACATAGGTTTCAGGGGTGATATCCCTATCGGAATGTTCGTAGAGTATGTGGAACTCAGCTTTATCATTGCCCCACACCATAGTGGCGAGAGTGTTTTGGTCAAACATAAAGCCTTCGTATGTGAGGCCTAGTGATCCGGTAAGACAGACTGCTGCGACGCCAATTCGACGGCGTGTATATCCAGGTTTTGCGCGTCGCTCTTCCCGGTTGCGTCGTTTACGCTCCTTTCGGGTGAGGAGTTCACTTAGGGCGACAGGCGACATCGGGGATATTTTGGGCTCACCTTGTCTTTCAATTGTTTTCGCGCCAGGCACGGGTCCGTCGTAGTTATTTTGCGAATATGGTGATTGGTCTGGGCTTGGCGGTCGATACAGTACCTCAGTCATGTGTATATGGTACTCTAATGTCACTGGCTCTAGCAATAACCTTAGTAGGATTACATGGTAATACTTAGTTTGCAGGCTATCATCTTGCCGTTTTATAATTGACAATACTAGTATAATAGTGTATCATTATACAGTTGCTCCTTACTAAAGTTGAGCACGTACCTATCCAAGCAACCTTGCATAGATGAGAGATGAGTGCATATTTTGTATGCTTTCATCCTTCATCTATGCGAACCAATCGCAGAAGGCTAGAAGCCAGATGAGGGAAGGAACGGTCATGTCCATCGTGGGCACCGACGGCACCTACTGTAACGAGCTCAAAGTCCGCTTCGCGGGCGGGTCGATGAGGATCATCCTCGAGCAGACGACGCCCCTGCCGGCCGGCGAGGCTTGGCAGGCGGCCACTCAAGCCGACAGGATCATGGGGCGCCTCGGTTACAGCGCGTTCCGGGCCGGGTCGCTCGTCAGTGACTACATCGAGAAGCACGAGGTCCTCCAGGGCTCCTCGTCGACTGAAGGCGCAACCTGGCAGAGAGTGGGCAGCAAGCTTCACCTCAGTGCCCGCATCATCATCTCGGCCGACCTCGCCATCCCGGAGTTCATCCTCGCAGAGGTCGTCGACCGGGTGCTGGCGGACTTCCGCCGAGTCGTCATCATCGAGATGGACCCGTCCTACAAGGCCTACCTCGCCGAGAAGGAAGCCCGTAGGGCCACCGAGACCTTCGGCGGGCTCACCGACGGTGCCCTCGCCTACCTGACCTCCCTGCTCGGGAGGGAGGTCTCGCTGGGTCGGGACGGCATGGCTGGCGTGATGGTCGGCAGGCCGTTCGGCCGGTTCGCCCGCCACAACGGCGGATTTGCGGGCTAGGTTAGCCCCGGCCATCTGTAGTACCGCGAACTCTAGCGCAGGGCGTCCGCGGTGCTTCGCGATTGGTTTTACGAGGTGATCGCTTGGATAGGATTGCCTCCATACATGTGTATGTATGCTGATGAGTTCGAAAGAACGAAAGGCAATAAATATTCCTCAAAGGCGAACGGTTAGTAGAAGCCTTTATAGCTGCGGTATCTTCTTGTTAAATGTCACAATGATTTAATGGAGCTTTTCTTGTTTCTCGAGCATTGTAATAAGTTTTGCTATCCGCGCGGCACGCGTCGCGGGCTTACGCGCTGTGATAACGCGCCAGATTATAGAGTAGCGATTGGTTTTATTAAGAGTTTCGAAGAATTCCTTAGCGGCTGGATTTGCGTCGAGTGCGGTTTGCAACTCGGGTGGAATTTCAGCATTTGCTGATGAGGCATAGGCTTGTTCCCACCTGCCATCAGCCTTAGCCGCTTCGACTGTAGCGATGCCTGGGGCTTTCATTTTGCCGAGCTTCAGCAACTCTTCAACCTTACTGACGTTACGCTTCGACCAGATGCTTCGTGCTCGGCGCGGTGTAAATTTTTGTGCGTAGAACGTTTCGTCGATTGCATAGGCTTGGCCGTCAATCCATCCGTAGCATAGTGCGACATCGAGCGCACCTGGATAATTCAGTGAGGTAATGCCTGATTCTTTTTTAGCGAATTTGAGTAATACGCCTTCTTCAAGGTTATAGTTTTGCGCAAGCCATGCTTGCCACTCGTCGGCCGTTTCGAAAAAGAGCGTTTGAGGGTGTGATTTCATACTTTTACTACTATTACTAAAACAAGCATCCAGGGTAGAGCGTTTGTCTTAGGGTCAATCGTTAGGCTTTACTGCCTTTAGCGCGGATTTCTTTACCGAGGACTGTGCCATCTTGTGAGATCTCATAGACCAGTACTTCACCTGTGCCGATTTCAAGTTCATGCACCTTGTCTTCTGGTTGATTATCGAGGTGTTTCATGAGCGCGCGGAGTGAATTGCCGTGAGCGGCCACAATTACATTTTTACCTTCTTTGAGATCTTTGAGGATTTCATGTTCATAGTATGGTAAGACGCGGGCATGGACGTCCTTGAGTGTTTCGCCGCCTGGCACTGGATGATCCCAGTTACGGCGGAGCTTCGTGAATTCTTCCTCGCCAAGCTGGTCGGCGATTTCCCACTTGTTTTTGGCGGTGTAGTCGCCATAATCACGCTCGTTGAGGGCTTCATGTTCAACGGTTTCGAGCTCGGTTTGCCCGAGTGCTTGCTTGATTTTCTCAAGTGTCTGCTTGGCGCGAATTAGCTTTGACGTATGGGCTTTGTGGAGGGGAATGTCTTTAAGGTGTTCAACGGCACGACGGGCTTCTTCCCTGCCTTGATCGGTGAGTTCAATATCGCGGTGGCCCGTCCAGAGTCCGAGCGCATTCCACTTAGACTGACCATGGCGAACCAATACAAGGTATGCCATTATTTTTGCTCCATAGCGTCACGACCTGCAAATACGGCACTCTCACCAAGTTGTTCTTCGATGCGCATGAGCTCGTTATATTTTGCTACTCGGTCGGTTCGTGAAAGGCTCCCTGTTTTGATTTGACCAGTGCCCAGGCCGACTGCAAGGTGTGCGATTGTTGTATCTTCGGTTTCGCCAGAACGATGCGAAATAATCGCCTTCCAGCCTGCGTCATGAGCCATATTGACGGCACGGATAGTTTCGGTGAGCGTACCGATTTGATTTACTTTGATCAGAATTGCATTACCCGCCTTTTCTGTAATGCCACGCTTTAAGAATTCGGTATTCGTTACAAGTAGGTCGTCTCCAACGAGCTGAATGCGGTTACCGAGTTTTTCGGTGAGCTGCTTCCACCCCTCCCAGTCATCTTCGCCGAGGCCATCTTCGATTGACACGATTGGGAATCTATCGACGAGGTCTTCGTAGAACGCAACCATTTCTTTATTAGAAAGCTGCTTGCCTTCAGTTGCAAGATTGTATTTACTGTTTTGCATAAGCTCACTACTTGCTACGTCGAGTGCGAGTACTACATCTTCGCCAAGTTTGTAACCGGCACTTGCTACCGCCTCACTAATAAGCTCAAGAGCCTCGGCATTGCCATTTTTCACTGCTGGTGCATATCCGCCTTCGTCCCCGACGGTTGTGGCGTAGCCTTTGCTTCGCAGTACTTTGCCAAGGGCTTGGAAGATTTCTGCGCCCATACGAATGCAGTCGCTAAAATTTGCAGCACCAACGGGCATAATCATAAATTCCTGAATATCGGTACTGCCGGCTGCGTGCTTGCCGCCATTAATAATGTTCATCATTGGGAGCGGTAAAACAAGTTTGCTATTGCCAGCGAGTGTTGCGATATACGCATAGAGTGGTTTGCCTTTTGCGAGTGCAGCAGCTTTAGCACATGCGAGTGAAACGGCAAGGATGGCATTTGCACCTAGGCGGCCTTTGTTATGAGTGCCGTCAAGGTCAATCATTTTTTGGTCGATGTCGGTCTGGTTGGTTACTTCCAGGCCAACGAGCGCTTCGCTGATCTCGCCATTAACATATGTAATGGCATTTAGTACAGATTTACCACCATATATATCACCGCCGTCGCGGAGTTCGATAGCTTCGTGTGATCCGGTGCTGGCGCCTGACGGTACTGCTGCACGGCCCAAGATGCCGCTCTCAAGGATAACATCTGCTTCAATAGTTGGGTTGCCGCGACTGTCTAGAATCTGTCGAGCGTGAATAGATGAAATTTTCATTGTATGTATACCTCCAGTCTTTTATGCTACTCGCCCATGGTGGGATATACAATATGCGTATGCGTTGGTTGGATGACTAATGCACAACGACATATTTCCGATGATGAGTTAGATATGATTGATAGCTAACTGCACTAACGCGACAAAGGCAATGACAGCCCAGACAAAATTGAGCAGTGCGGGCTGTTTAGCGTGCTTCATGTATGAAATAATTAACACGCCAACAGCGCCAGTGAAATTGAGTAACTGATACGTCCATCCATGTGGCGAAATGGTATTGAAACTAACCAGCGCATATGCAAGCAATACCGCGGCGGCACCATACCAGCCAGCTGCTTCTATAAGGGTTGATCGTGGGTTGATGCGCTGATGTTTCATTTATCTTCCTTTTACGTGGTTTCTTTTCGCTATGGTGACGGCGGAGTTGCACCGCCTGCTATTGTATGGAGTACCCCGTCGCTTGTCCGCCACCAGAAACGATATCCTGTGCAAATCTCACCGGGATTGAAGCATGTCCAGTGGCCAGCGGCCGCATCCAGCGAAGGATCGATTATTGAAACCCAGCCAATGATGCCGCCCAGTGATCGAGAGGATGTTGTCCAGTTGGCTTGCTCTTGAATTGAATTCGCTGCGCCGGATGTGTCGTACGGGGAGACCAAAAGCTTGGCCGTTACACCATACTGCGCCATGTTTTGAACAGGCCAGACGCCAGTAGAATCGGCAAGGCCCATCTGTCCCCAGTTCGCTGACTTGGGATAGCTTCCATTTGCTGTGTTGTATAGTTCGACGGCGTTTTGTAGTTTTTGGATCTGATCATTAAATGCGGCATCTTTGGCGCGGTTTTGGATTCCATTGTAGGAAACAATAGTGATTGCAGCCAAAATTGCGATGATAACGATGACTATTAGCAGCTCGACAATTGTAAAGCCTGATGATCTTGAATCGTAGTGCAATACCCGTTTCATTCGTTACTTATTATAAGGCATCCTTTACTCCTTTTGAAAGATTTGTTCGCTTGACGAAGGAGACAGGTGACCGAGCTACGGTCGTAGCGTTCCCGCAAAAACTTGCCATGCTAAGAGTGATTTAGCAACGAGACTCAGAATAATATAGGTATATTCACCGTATAAGTAGTTTTTCCAGGGGCCGACTTTTTTGTATTGTAAAAACATATTTATCGCAAAGCAGTTAAAGAACACGAATATTGAGACGAATATCCAATAGACGAATGTTGGAGCCTTGCTGCCATTTTCGGCCCCAAGCCACATATAGAATGCTATCACGAGCCATGGTACTACACCGGCTAAACAACCTATGATGTAACTCAGCCAGCTTGTCTTTTTGGTTGTTTGGTTGTGGACTTCCATAACAAGCCCCATTGCGTTCATAATGGCGGTTAATGCAAAAATCATTACTAAACTCGATAAGTCGTATACGCCCACGAGTAATGAAATTGCGACCATCATTGTACTGGCGGATACTGCATATTCGATCCATCGGGCTTTGTTAATGCCGTATTTAAGGCCATGTTCGTATCTGCGATAATAAATGGTCGCAATTATCAGATGGGCAAATGCCGACATAAAGAAAAACACGGCAACAAGCATCGGAAGTGAGAGATGAAACAATATCTGGCTCGTTGGCTCAAGCTGCTGCATGCGCGGATTAAAGGCAAGATAATTGCCCGAAATCGGCAGATCAAATGATCGACTAAGTACCAAAACTAATATTCCTTGTGCTGCATGTAGCGCAGCCATGATCATATTGAACTTTCGTAGTTTGGTTGTTGTTATTTTCATAATACGTTTATTTTAGCATAGGCGCATTGGTAATGAGTGTTTCTCAGGGATAGTTGTTCCGATCCATCTCGGGCCTCATACTTCTGTGAGTATTTTATCGTTGGTGGGCTGTGGTAACTGGTGTGCCATGGTAGCAACCGACAGTAAATGGATATTCTAATGTGGCGTCGTAGTGGTACATAGCGGTTGATACGCCGTCCCACATGATGCTACTCGTGCGTCCATGACATTCGTCCAGGTCGGCGTTAGTTGGCAAGTTGCCAGCGGCGTCACGTTCTACGTATATGCCGTAGCCGTCGAGTGCATACCCAACAAGAGTCGAACTGCCTTTAGCGCGATCCATGACACAACGCGGTACGTCATGGTAGTGGTATTCTTTTTGTCCGTCGGGGTGTCCGCTGCAACTATCTTGAGTTTCGTATGCAACTGCGTCACGACCAGCGGCGTCAAGGCCGTTAAACAAGAACACACCATTGTTTATAACACCGATTGCCCCAAGATTAGTACATGATGGTGAATTGGCCGGAACGGGGTTAAGAGGGAGCGTGTACGTCGTATCATTTGCAATGATCGTGTTAGGGTTCCTATCGTATTGCCAGGCTGGATCACTTGATTGTATAGGGAAGATGCCGGTTGGATCGGAAAGTGGCAGGTCGTTGGTTTTAAGAATGCGGCTGTTACCCGATGTCGATACCGCATATGAGGCTTGTTCCCAGTTTACGGAGCCACTTACGGCAACTTTTGTTTCAGAATCCCAAGTGCCGTTAGCGGTATTAATCCAGCTGCCAGTACGCATAGCGCCACCACCTCTAAAATTAGTTGTGCAGGACATTATATACCCGGCTTTAGGCGAAGTTGAAATATGGCCATCGCCCAGCGGGATTGCTTGAGGGTTGACCGTCGACTTCCATGTGTTGATCGTATTCGGTGAGGTTGTTTGCTGTGGCTTGTCAGTTTTGGCGCGAGCAATACTTGTCTGCGATGCTTGCTTGGTGGGCTTTGGCGGGTTCAAAAGTATGCTAGTTACTACCGCTGCCCCTGCTATAATGATGGCGCACACTCCTATAATAATTGTTCTCGCATGCGTTTGCCAGAAGATCTTTTGTGGAGGCAAACTTTTCGGCTCAATTACACTAGGCGCATTTTCTTCGTTCATTGAATATATGATAGCATAAGTGGTTTTTGAGCTGCGTTTGCTACCATTTTACCGCCTAGAACGAGTATTAGGATAAGGCTGTACCGAGGACAATAACGAGTTTGACTTTTCACTAAGAACATACGTGAAGTTAGATTGCTGATGCAATGATTACAAATTCGCGGCAAATGTATCGATAATTTTTGCAACTTCGATAGAATGCTTAAATGGAAGTTGATGGCTTCCTTGTATCCATTTAACTGAGATTGATGGATTTTGCTTCACCAGGCGAGCGGCTCCATCGTGCCAGATTTTATTATTACGTATAGCGCGCTCGCCAGTTGCGCCTGCGCTTTCTTCTGCAAGTACCATTGTCGTGGGGCAATTCAAGTTTTTGTAGTCGCCTAAAAGGTTCTGGCGTCTCTTGTCCAGTTCAAGCACAATATTGGCATACGCATCACCCCAGATGTTGTAATTGTACGGTGTAAAACGAATCAACCACCTGCTCAGTTTCATAATAGGACTTTTTAGCGATTGCCGTAGGCGCATCTCATCTTCAACTAAGGGTTTGTCTAGCGGTACCGCACCATCAATTAGTACGACCCCAGCTACTTTATCGGGGTGAGCAATCGCATAGGCGAGTGCGAGGTCGGCGCCAAGTGACCATCCAACAATGATAGCCTTGCCCTGAGCGACTGCGTCAACAACAGCCTCGGTATCACTCAAAAACCCCTCAAACGAATAGTTATCAGAGGCGGAGGCTTTGCCATGACCACGAAGGTCAAACGTTACCAGCTGATAGTCTCCTTTAAGATTATTTATAACCTTTTTCCAGCTAATTTGCGTGGCACCACCGCCATTAAAAAAGATTATCTGTCGGCCTTCGCCTTTGATTGTGACTGGAAGAGCGACTTTTTGATTTTGTATGTATCTATTTGCCATGTATATCTCCTTATTTCTATGCTATTGGATATATGCTCATGTGTCAATTGTTTCACGTAGGAATGAAATGTGTGATATAATTCAGACTATGGATAAGCAAATGTCAGCCTTTATAGAGCAAATGGAGTTATTCGGTCATGACACCGGCATGCCGCGTAGCCTTGCGAGAGTTATTGGGTTTTTGCTTGTATGTGAGCCGGCTGCACAATCCGCGAAAAACCTCCAGGATACATTAAGCCTTTCTGCGGGTGCTGTAAGTAATACCCTCGCTGCTCTGCGTGCCTCTGGAATGGTGCGTCCCGTAAGCGTTCCTGGCGTACGGAGTATGTTATACGAAATGGATTCTACTAGCTGGAAACGCAATGCTGCTCGACGCTTAAAAGCTTCTACTCGTGCAGTAAAAATAGCAGAGCAAGGTTTGGAATTTCAGCCTAATAATGAAAGGCTAAAAGCAATGCATCATTTATACGAAGTGTTTGATGTAGAAGCAGATGCTCTTATTGCTAAGCTTGAAGCGATTGAGTAGATTATTACTTTTGTGCGGTAAAAAAGTATTGCGCTCAGTATCATTTACTATTATACTTAACATGTATGTTAAGTAATGATGAATCACCCATTCTTGATATGGTTTTTGCGGCTTTGAGCAACGAAAAGCGACGTGAAATAATGAGGACGCTCTCTTTTCACCCGGCTACCGTCGGTCAATTAGCCGAGGAGCACGAGATATCGTTACCGTCCATTCACCGGCATATTCGCACACTTGAGGAGGCACAGCTTATTCAGCGCCGCAAGATTGGGCGCACGAATTTTGTCGCTATTAGGCGGAGGTCAATGATTGTTGCACGGCAATGGATGGCGCAATACCACCTGGAGTATGGAAATGACGATGAAACGTTGGAAAATTACGTCACTTACTTAACAGAGAACACTAATCACAAGGGAGTATAAATGAAAAAATATCTTATCATCGGACACAATGTCAAGGGGCTACAACCGCAGGACCTAACGCCAGAACAGACTCAAGGATGGCTTGATTACTTTAACACACTCGGCGACCATATGGTTGACGGCGGCAATCCGCTTGGCCCCGTGCGATCAACCATTAAGGATGGTGAGGTGGTTTCACTCACTGATGACCCAGTCGGCTACTATATGATTACCGCGCAAAGTTTGGAAGAAGCTTGTGAATTGGTGACGAAAAGCCCATTCGCCAACGCACCTGGCTGTGAAGTGCGTATTTACGAAACTGTATCTATGTAATAGACGCCCGGCTAACGCACGTCTTAGAATTAAAAATGCTCCGATTCGGGGCATTTTTAGTTGATATTTATTCTTTTGGTATACCAAAACCTTCGACTACCGTCATGATAGTTCGGTCGGTCGTCGAAGCAATAAGCGGCATGAGTGCTTTCATTGCTTCTGCTGTTTCTGGATTTGTAGCCAACGCATCTTTTGCTTCTTTGGAAGCCCATAGTTCCCATACCCAAATAGCATCGGGTTCATCGGTCGTGCTCACAAGATAATATATGCACCCAGGGGTGCGCTCCAGTATCTCGATGGCGCCTCGCAATAACTCGATAAGCTCATCACGTTTACCAGGCTTTGCAATGGTTTTTACTTGTTGCGCATAATATTGTTTCATGGCTGTATCTCCTTTATTTTGCTTGTTTTATTTTGACAATTCGGTATAAATAGACTCCTCCACCAATAGCCCAGATTGCAGCTGCGTAGCCAGCCACACGCTCCCAGCCACCGTAGCCAAGTAAAGTATAGGGTGGCTGACCGTCCATAAGAAGGCCGAAGATGCCGATGAGGCCAATAAACATGGTCATTCTACTCAACCATTTGCGCTCTTTTTTGGCCGCAATACCTAATAAGACAAGGGCTAGGTCGAGAGCGGCAATAGCCAGCCCGCCAGATAGGCTATGGAGTATTGGCGCTAGGTCAAGTGGAGAAAAACCTGCTACAATCGCCTCGATGCCTCCAAAAAATAATAGTACTAGGCCGCTTTTACGAAATCGGCCTTGCGGCCAAATAAACCGAAGCGCAAGACCTACGGCTAGCAGGATCAGCACGCCATACAGTATAAATGTGCCATCCATTACCAGATGCCACGGCGTGCAAACCTCGATAACCTCGTGAGTGGCATATTCTTTGTATGGTCCGCAATGAGTAATTCCTAGATCACTAATTGCTTGACGTTTCATGCTATATGGTTGTGTGGCTGTGGCCTGGGCAACAAACTGTCCAAGAAAAAAGATTACTCCTGCCGCCATGAGGCTTACGAGGCCTCTTGTTATAAAGATCTTTGGTATGGATATATGTTGTATGCTCACAAGGCCCCTTCGTTTTTATTGTACGATCGTACTATAATAATAGCATACATGCAGTCATTTATCCCTCGAAAGAATCTCACAAGTAGCGAAATGAGAATTATTAATGGTGTTATTACGCAACTTGCTCGTAAGGGGTATGCAAAAACTACTATTGGAGAGTTGAGCACCCTCCTTGGTATAAGCAAAGGGCTTGTCCATTATCATTTTTCGAGTAAAGAAGTATTGCTTCAAGAGACGATTGCTTATATATACGCTGAAGCTAGAGGTTATATGGAGCGGCAGATATGGGAAACTGATGATGCGTGGGAGCAAATACGAACTTTTATCACTAGAAGCTGCGAGTACTATGCTGATCACAATGAATCCATAAAAGCTTTACAAGAGATTCGCGCCAATTTCACGCCTCGACAGACTGTAAGCTTGGCTAAGGTCTTCGGTGATAAAGAGCTCGAAGATCTTAAAAGCGTGCTAGCTGCTGGCCAAGAGGGCGGTGTTTTTAGGTCTTTTGATACTGCATTTGCTGCTCTAATGCTCCGTATGAGTCTCAATGGAGCAGGTCAAAGAATTCTTGCTTCGTCTGAACCAAAACCAGAGGCTAACCTGTGTACTGCAGAGCTTGTAGCGATGTTCTATCACGCCTGGAAAAGCTTGTCTGAAACACCTGAATCTAAGTAATCGGTACGTATACAACATAGATATACAAACATTGGATCCTATGACAGAGCCCGCAGAGGGCACCTGTCACGAGATCACTCTCAGAGAGCAGGTGCCCGCTACGGGCAGGTTGCGGCCGCGTTAACGGCTCAGGGATGAGAGGTGTCAGCTGCCGGAGGTCTTGCGACTCTTCTTGGGTGGCTCGGACGGGCGGTAGTCGAATTCGCGCAGCAGCGCGAGATGCGGGTTGTCCTCGATCGGAAGCTGGCGCTTCTCGTACTTGGCGCCGAGCACCTTCGCCACCTGCCCGATGAGCTCGGTGATGCGGCCGTCCTCGTCGTTGAGGGCCGGCGGGTTGGCCATGGTCACGCGGCAGGTCTTGTTGTCGAGCGTGGCGCCCTGGATGCACTCCAGCTGGCGGATCTCCTTCACGAGCTGCGGGTCAAACGGCTCGCCGTCGACGTGCGACAGGTCGATCACCGTACCACGATGGCGTTCGTCCGGGCCGCGGGTGACGAAGGCGCTGGCGACCAGCTCACTGGTGTACCGCGGCTGCAGTACCTTGGAGAAGGTCTCCTTGTCCACCTGGCGCAGGAGCGGCGCGCTCACCGCGTCGTACTTCTGCCGGAAGAAGGTGATCACTACGGTGCCGCTCGGCATGATCTCGCCGCAGCCATTGGTGTGGCTGATGAGACCCTCGAGCCGGGCGAGAGCCCAGTCGATGAAGGGCTGGATCTTTTCGGTCACCAGTGGCTCGAGGTGAACCCTCACCACATGATGTCCCCCGTTAGGGTATTCGATGCGCCCGACGACCGCTCCGTCCGGCATGTTCTGACTGGCCATGATAGCCTCTCATGTCTACACGTTCGCGCAGCCTTGTAGCTCGCAATCCGTGTTTCGGACATATATTACTTCGTATTATGTACACTTGTCAAGCCGGTATTAAGAAAGGGATCTTCACTTTACTTACTGGACTCAAATAGTTGGAGGCTGCAAGTTCATAAAGAAATAGCATAAGTATACATGCTATGATCTCCGTCAGTTAGCATGCTCGGTTATTAGAAACGGGTTACCCAGAATGCTCAACCATTCCTTCGTATAATAAAAGTTGCTGCTGCAATCAACTGTACTCCACCCATCATTAGGGCTAGAGTTGTTATTGGGGCTTGACTCAGTTGTCCGACTATAGCAGCGCCTAACGCGGCCGCAGTGATTTTTAGGCTTGCGGCGGTGATAAAGATTTGACTCCGTGAGCGCTCGGGCGCTTCTCGATGTCTAATTGTAAATATTGCCGCAAGCTGTGGCCCATCTGCGGTACCAACTACGAGCATTGAAACGGCGGCTATCACACGATTATTTGCGAAAATTAGTAAGATCATTGCTGCAAATAAAATCAATGTAGTCGTAAGGGCAACTGTCTCAGGCCTCATCCTAGTTGGCCATTTTGCATAAGCGGCTGTTGCAACGAGGGCGCCTACAGACACGAGGGATGCAAGTAGACCCCCATAGCTTGCATTACCAAATGCCGTCTCCCTACGAGGGGATACAGCACCCAAAGCATGCCTATGCCCATATATGAAATAGTTGACAAGATTGTTATTCGCAGCAACTTTCTATTGAGGATGATCACTTTAAATCCTGCCAGTATATCTTGGCTAAATGTTGTGAATGATTGAACATCTGTCCCCTGCTTTGGCGGCAAAGACCATGCCATAGGTAGTGCTGTAACTAGCAGAGTGATAAGTATCGCAATAGTCCAATGTATACCTAGCAAGGCCGTGGCTAAGCCCGCCACTGCTGGCCCGGCGAGCCCAGCAATATTGAAGGTAGCTGCATCGATAGCGTTCGCGCGTGGCATCTGGCCGTCAGCGATAAATGATTTGAGGCGCGATGACCACCCGCCGGAAATTGCGGGCATAAAAAGTCCGCTGATCAGCGCTATTAATATTATTATCCAAATCGGAGCACTTGCTAGTAGTAGGCTAATGCCTGCAATACCAAGTGCATATAGCCCAAGCGCACTACCAAGTATCTTTCCAGGATGTGACGATCTATCGAGTAGCGCACCAAGTAGTGGTCCGCCGATGGCTGCCGAAAGAGTGAGCGCCGAGAGGGCTATTGAACCAAGTTTGACGGTATGAGTGAGCGCCAGGCCAAGCAACAGAATCGCCTGACCTGACATTTCATCTCCCAGCCGAGCGGATAGTGCGCCAAAAAGATAATGGATAAGTGTGTAACGCTTTTCTTTATTATTCACGTTACATATGATATATTGTACGTATGAAAACTGCAAGCGACACGTACATAGGCTCCTCTTTGTACGCGGCTAGACGTGCGGCGGATGTAGCTGCTGTGTTGCGCAATCCGGATCGTCATGATTCGGCCACGCTTATTGAACGTCTTAAGATGACGCTTGCATCATATGGCGAGCTTGATCCTCACGTTTTGCCAAGTGAGCTTGATGAATTTATAAACGTAGCCGACAAAATCTATAGGGTCTTTGCGGCTCAAACTATAGAAGAAGTTGCTCGAGAGCTAAATGAATTATTCAAGCAGTATGCACATGCACCACGGCTAACAATGCATAATGGCACCCCATGGCATTTGCATGTTGACGCGAGCGATCATATGCCTTGGGCGGAGTGGTTCGGAGCCTCCTCGGCGCATGCTCTTGCTACATTGCTTGCTGAAAAACAGCGTAAGCCGGGCGGGCTCTGCGCCGAACCTTGTGGGCGCCCTTTTATTGACCTTGGCAAAGGAGGTGGACGCAGCTATTGCTCACCGAAATGTGCGACAAGAGCTCGCGTAGCAGTATACCGTAGCAAGCTGAAAGCGTAGGAGGATGGCGTGAGGTGTGTGGGGTGTAGTGTGTGGTGTGTGCGAAAATTATTCTCGGAGGAGGCGTAACGAGATCCAGATTAGCCAGAGTTGGCAGATAAACCATGATCCAGCTTCGAGAGCAAAGGTAAAGTTACTTCCCTTAGGACTAAAGATTAGAATTGCTAGCAGGACGCCGCTTAGGGCTGCGGCCCAGGCTGATATCTTTTGGTGAAGTTTTTGCTCGAGCCTAGATACTAAGAAGATACCAATAATAAAGGTCCAAAATGTGAGGCCTGAAAAGAGTATATGTACAATATTGCTAAGCGGAATACTTGGATGGTATGGGATCAAGGCCGTTACCGCGAAGCAAACCATAGATAGGGTGAACGTTTTTACCGGTACTTTCAAATATTTACTTAAATGGTGTTGAATGAATGTCCAGGAGCTAATAGCTGCGATAAGGTAGCAGATACTGAAAACCCACTTTGTGCCCGGTAGTGTCGCATAGTAGCTGATTGGGTAGCGGTTGCCAAAATACTGTGGATATTCAATAAAATAAGCGAAGAGTGCTAGCCATTCAAAGCATACCGCTACTAAGCCACCGTAAGGAGCAAACTTTTCAATATTTTGTTTTATCATATGAAAATTATACTAGGTGATATTGAGCAAATATAAGAGCCTCGATCATAAAACAAAGTTAGCAACGTATGTCTTTTATGTCTGCTATAATGATAAGCATAAGGAGAAAGTATGAAAACAATGCGTATTATGCGAATTACAACTACACGACTCTATACAATAATGGTTGGCCTCAGCTTTGTTTTGGTCCTCTTGCTTCCGGCAGGCCACAGCTCGGCAGCAAGTGCAACGGTAACGCCATCTATCGTCTGGCAAGCAGACTGTAGTCAACTTGACCCAAATGCTCTCGCGACTCAACAATGTGGGACATTGCAAGTCCCCTTAAATTATAACGATCCAGGTGGACGCAAAATCACTGTGGCTGTTTCTCGAATCGCCGCTGCCGACCCCAGCCAACGACGGGGCGTGCTTTTCATGAACCCAGGCGGCCCAGGTGGACCAGGCATTGACCTTCCCTCTCAGTTTAGCCAGATTATGCCGCAGAATGTACTGAATCAGTATGATCTCATTGGCTTTGACCCTCGGGGGGTTGGACAAAGCACGCCCGTTTCGTGCGGCCTTACGAGCGATCAAATGTCGCAGGCATTAGTACCACTTACTCAAAATAATAACTTTAACGATACTGCCGCATTTATGAAAATGGTCGCGGATAAATGTGCTACAACCTCGGGGGATTTATTACCATACATCACCACGAATAACACTGCGCGTGATATGGATCAAATCCGACAAGCATTCGGTGAACAAAAGATCTCGTATTTTGCCTATTCGTACGGCACTTATCTGGGCTCGGTCTATACATCTATGTTTCCTCAGCACAGCGACCGTTTTGTCCTCGATAGTACGGTTGATGCTAATTGGGTGTGGCGGGAACAATTCCGTTCCTGGAAGCTTGCTGACTATAGCCGATTTCCAGATTTTGCAAAATATCTAGCGGCTAACGATGCCACGTACCATCTGGGTAGCTCAGAGAGCCAGATTAAT
>Ga0207674_10003560_pt1 | contig 19001 bp, 20 predicted proteins | sample KBSCornC72_FD_184303 | JGI IMG/M metagenome (GOLD analysis project Ga0207674, IMG submission 184303) | Corn rhizosphere microbial communities from Kellogg Biological Station, Michigan, USA - KBS Corn C7-2 (SPAdes) (version 2) | ecosystem: Host-associated > Plants > Roots > Rhizosphere > Soil ... | reverse complement strand
CACGCGATCGCGAGCAAGTGATTCCGGCGCTGAAGAAATACCTGGACATGAACAAGCTCGCGCTTGGCGCCGTCAAGCCGGGCGGGGTGTTCCTGAGCTGCTCGTGCACCGGCCTGGTCAGCGAAGAACAATTTCTGGACATGCTGCGCCGCGCCGCGTTCTACGCGAACCGCACGCTGCAGGTGCTCAAGGTCTCCGGTGCCGGCCCCGATCATCCATGGCAGGCGCATGTGCAGGAGTCGCGGTATCTGAAAGCGGCGTTTTGCCGCGTGGAATAGCCGTGCAGCGCCGAGTGCGCGATCACGTTAGACTGCGCGCGGAGAAAGGCATGAAGAAGACGAAAAAAATCACACCGGCGCAGGTCACCCAGGTGCAAGCGGAAGCCGCAGTGCGCACGCTGCTCAGCTGGGCCGGCGAGGATCCCGCGCGCGAAGGCCTGCTCGACACGCCCAAACGCGTGGTCGAAGCGTATCGCGACTGGTTTTCCGGCTACGCGATCGATCCGGCCGACTACCTGCGGCGCACGTTCGAGGAAGTCGCCGGCTACGACGAACTGATCGTGTTGCGCGACATCGAATTCGAGTCGTTCTGCGAGCATCACATGGCGCCGATCATCGGCCGCGCGCACGTGGGCTATCTGCCGACCAACAAGGTCGTGGGCATTTCCAAGCTCGCGCGCGTGGTCGACGCCTACGCGCGACGTTTCCAGGTGCAGGAAAAACTCACCGCGCAGATCGCGCATTGCATTGAAGATGTGCTGCGACCGCGCGGCGTCGGCGTCGTCATCGACGCCACGCATCAGTGCATGACCACGCGCGGCGTGCACAAGCGCGGCGTGTCGATGATCACGAGCCAGATGCTCGGCACGTTCCGTGAAGACGCGCGCACCCGTGCCGAGTTCCTGCGCTTCGTCGATATCCACGGCAACGGCAAATAGCAAAAAGGAATCCTTGTGGAAAGCGCTGACAATGCCGTGACGCCGGTGCGCAAGGCCGCGCTCGCGTTCATCTTCATCACCGTGCTGATCGACATTCTCGCCTTTGGCCTGATCATTCCGGTGCTGCCGCACCTGATCCAGCACTTCCTCGATGGCGACGTCTCGCGTGCGGCGATCTGGTACGGCTATTTCTCCACCGCGTTCTTCACGATGCAGTTTTTCTTCACGCCGGTGCAGGGTTCCCTTTCGGACTGGCTCGGCCGGCGCCCGATCATTCTGTTGTCGAACCTCGGCCTCGGGCTGGATTTTCTCATGATGGCGCTGGCCAACACGCTGCCGCTGCTGTTCATCGGCCGCATCATCTCCGGCATTACCGCGGCGAGTTTCTCCACCGCAAACGCCTATGTCGCCGACGTCACGCCGCCGCAAAAACGCGCGCAGGCGTTCGGCATGATGGGCATGGCGTTCGGCATCGGTTTTGTCGTCGCGCCGGCGATCGGCGGATTTCTCGGTGAGATCAATCTGCGCCTGCCGTTCTGGGTCGCCGTGGCCATGTGCCTGATGAATTTCACCTACGGCTTCTTCGTTTTGCCTGAATCGCTGCCGAAGGAAAAGCGCACGACGCATTTCGACTGGGCCCACGCCAATCCGTTCGGCGCACTGAAATTGCTGCGCCGTTATCCGCAGGTGCTCGGGCTCGTCGGCGTACTGTTTCTGATGGCCCTCGCGCACATGGTCTATCCGACCACGTTCGTGTTGTACGCGGATTACCGCTTCGGCTGGGGCCCGCAGATGGTCGGCTATACGCTCGCACTGGTCGGGGTACTCGCCGCCATTGTGCAAGGTGGCTTGATCAAGAAGATTGTTGGCACGCTCGGCGAGCGCCGCGCGCTGTTGTTCGGCCTCGGCTGCGGCACGATCGGATTCGCGCTGTATGCGCTGGCGCCCAGCGGCTACTGGTTCTGGGCGGCGATGCCCGTGGCCGCTTTGTGGGGCGTGGCGCAACCGGCAGCGCAGGCGATCATGACGCACCATGTCGACCCACGCGAACAGGGAAGATTGCAAGGCGCGGTCGCCAGTCTGTCGAGCATCGCCGGCATCCTCGCGCCGACGCTGTTCACGCGCTTGTTCGCGGTGGTCACACATTCCAATTACGGCGACGCCCGCGCCGGCGCCACGTTCTGGCTGGCTTCCTCGATGGTTGGCGCGGCATGGCTGTTGGCCTGGTATAGCGTCGCGCATCTGCCGAAGACAGTCGAAACGGTCCCGGCGGCGCCACCGCCGGAATCGACGCTGACTTCCGAAGTCATTGCCGGCGCGAGTGAACTGAGTCCGCCGTCCACCAATAATTGACGAGCACGTTGCACACGTCGAGCGAAACGACGTGGTGCCACCAGCCGGTTGGAATGTAAATCGCGTCGCCGGGGCCCAGTTCGGCCGCGTGCGCGTGTTCGAACGCGGCACGAAAACGCGGAAAGCGCGCGTGATCCGGATCAGCGAAATCGACCAGGCTGATGCACGGTCCGGCCGGTGCAAAATCGATCGGGCCGACGTGCAGGTTGTCGATCTGCTCGGGTGGAAACAGCGTGAAGCGGCGGCGTCCGGCGACGACGCAGGCGAGGTTGTGCGAATTGTCGTAATGCGCGGGCGTGACGATCGCGTTGCCGATCCAGATGCGCGGTTCGCATTCGAGCAATTGCATGGGATTTTCGTCAAGAAATCGCGGCAGACAGTCGCGGATCAGCGCACTCTGTACTGCGACCGCAGGCGGTGCGGCGAAATGCGAATAACGAGCGATCTGTTCGAGCACGCGTGATACCGGCAGCCGATCGCGCAGGAAATTGAAGCCGTCCATCGCCGCGTTGTAGAAGATGCGTCCGCGCTCGGCGGGTGGCAGCAAAATGGCGTCTACCGGCGCGCCGCTGTCGCGCTCAATCAGGTATTGGCAAATCGATTGCGGCGACTCACGGCCGTGCTGCGCCGCTGGCCAGTCGGCGACCAGGCCGCGCAGCACGACGGGCTTGCCGGCCGTGACGATTTCCGTCTCGAACCGTTCGCGGGTGATTTCGTGTACTTCGGCAATGGATGGTGCAGCCATGGCTGCCCATCTTAGCGCGGGTCACTTCGCGACTTTCGCGATCGTCTCCCAGGTGCGCGTGGTCGTTTCCTTGCCGAATGCCTTGTCGAGCAGTTGCATGAACACCGGTCCGCGCGGAGTCGGCGTGTAGACACTGAAGATTTCGGCGCCGCGTGCGACGAGAATGCGCGCGCCGTCGCGTTCGATCGGCAACGCCGGCGCGGACCTGGGCTTCTTGTGCAGGAATGTGACGATACGCTTGCTCTGCGGCTCCAGTTCGAAATCTGCGTATGGGTCGGACGCCAACAGTCGACGCAGCGTGTTGATCGGGCGAATGAAGGTAATGAACGCTTTGCCCAGATGTTTTTGCATCGCCATCTCGCAGCGGCGTTCAAGCTGTGTGAGCGGCGCTGCGGCGGCGCTGAAAACGACATTGCCGCTGGACAGCAGCGTGCGCACATCGCCAAAGCCGGCGCGCTCGAAAGCGCGCTTGAGTTCGGGCATCTTCGCATTCATCGGGCTCACGCCACGCAGGAATGCCGCATAAGCCTGTTGCGCCATCCTTGCCGGTTACGAGCCGTACTTGACGCCACAGCCGTAGGGTTCCGCGGTCGCGACGCTCACCGGTTTACCGGCGCCGAGTTCGGCCAACACTTGCGGAATGTATTGCGTCGCCTTGGCGATGTCGTCTTGGTCGGTGCTCTTGATCGAATCAATGCCGCCCATGTAGCGCAGCACGCCGGCCTTGTCGATCACGAACATATGCGGCGTGGTGCGCGCGCCGTACAGATGGCCGACCCGGCCGGTCGGATCGAGCAGGTACGCGCTCTGCTTGGCGCCGACCTTGGCGATGTACGCATTTGCAGCCGCACCGTCGATATCGCCTTGCTTGCCGGTCGCGCTGGAATTGATCGTCAGCCAGATCACGCCGGCCGCGGTCGCGTCGGCCTGCTGCCTTTGCATGTTGCCGCTGCCGTAATGCTTGCCGACGAACGGGCATTCCGGATTGTTCCATTCGAGCACGACGATCTTGCCCTTGAACTCCGACAACGAGCGCGATTTGCCGTTGCTGTCGGTCAAAGTGAAGTCAGGCGCCGGTTGTCCCACCGATACTTTCGACAGCGCTGGCGCGGCAAGAATAAACGTGAGCAATAGCGCAAACAGGATACGTTTCATGACGGCAAAACCTCGTTACGGTGAGGAAGAGAAAGGCACGCGGACGCTCCACGCGCGTGCGCCGGCGCGTACGACCAGATCCAGCTGCGGCGGCGCGGTAGTGAAGTAGTCGCTCTTGGCAAACAACAATGTCACTGTGCCATTGTTCGTGGAAATCTGCGGCCGCGCGTAGTTGACGATCTTGCGATCCACCACGTAAGCGTCGGAAATCGGCGGCAGATCGGCGCCGCGCAACGCGACTTCAATTTTGTCGTCGTGCAGCCTGGCGTCGCCTTTCCAGGTTGTCGCTTGCGGCAGCTGCGCGCGCGCGGTTTCGAACTGCTTTGACGCCGCCTCGCGCACAGCGCTCAGCGGAAGATCGAGGACCAGATCTGTCTTGCCCGGGATACATTCCTCGCGGCATACCAGATACTTTGCCTGGGCGCCGATATGCACGGTCGTGCCGGGCTTGGCATCTGCTGGAACATCGATCGGCACCGGCAGCAACACCTCGCCTTCATAACCGAAATTCTGCAGGTCGCCGACGTCGATGCGCAGCGGCGCCGGCCATCCAATGTCGCCGGCGCGATAACCCGGCGGCAATTGCCATGTGATTTTCGTCGGCAGACCCGAATCGCCCGGATTGATCCAGTACGTGTGCCAGTGCGGCTCGTGCTGAAGAAACAGTCCCAGCCATGCGGTCTTTCCCGGCACGAGCGCAGCGTATTCGCTGAGCAGCGAAACCGTGACGTGTTCATCGTCGGCCACGGCCAGCGGCGGCAAAACGACGAGGAGCAAGGCGAGTAGCAAACGCATGCCGGGTTTGACCGCACGATGAGGCAATAAATTTCACACAGGCGACAGGACGGCGTCCGTGCGCGATGAAACGTTACAATTGCGCATCATGATCATCAATTTCACCGATATCGAGCGCGCCGCCGTGCGCATCTTACCGTACGCCGTACGTACGCCCGTATTGCGCTCGGCGCATCTGGACGAACTGACTGGTGCGCAGTTGCTGTTCAAATGCGAAAACCTGCAGTGCGCCGGCGCGTTCAAGTTCCGCGGCGCCTGCAACGCGGTGATGGCGCTGGCGGACGATGTTGCTGCGCGCGGTGTGGTCACGCATTCCGCCGGCAACCACGGCGCCGCACTCGCTCTCGCCGCGCGTCTGCGTGGAATTCCCGCATACATCGTCGTGCCCGAAGGCACGGTCAAATCCAAGATCGACGCGATTCGCGAGTACGGCGCCGCCCTGCACTTTTGCGCGCCGACGCTGGCAGCGCGCGAGATCGAGTGCGAGCGTTTGCGCGAGGAAACCGGCGCCACGCTCGTGCACCCGTTCGAAAACCCCGATGTGATCGCCGGCCAAGGTACGGCGGCGCTGGAACTGATCGGCGCAGGCGGCGAACTCGACTTGGTCATGACGCCGATCAGCGGTGGCGGCTTGATTGGCGGCACCGCGATCGCCGCGCGTGCGTTACTGCCGCAGATCAAGGTTTACGCCGCGGAGCCGGAAGGCGCGGCTGACGCATTCGAATCGCTGCGCCGCGGCGAACGCGTGACCGACGTGGTGCCGGATACGATTTGCGACGGTCTGCGTGCCAGCATCGGGGCGGTCAACTTCAGCTTGCTGCAACAGTTTGCGGTCAAAGTGTTGCCGGTCAGCGATGCGCAGTCGATTGCGGCGATGCGCCTGATCTTCGAACGCCTCAAGCTCGTCATCGAGCCGTCTTCGGCGACCGTGCTTGCGGCGGTACTGCGCCATCGCGAGCACTTTGCCGGAAAACGGGTTGGATTGATCCTGAGCGGCGGCAACGTCGATCTGGATCGCTTGCCCTGGCAACGCTGAAACAGTTGCGTTCCCGCGCGGATGCCAGCGGAGTAAGATCAGCGCATGAGGTGCACATGATCATCGACGGCTCACGCGCGGCGGATCGCACCAGTGCGCTGATCCTGCGCTTCTATGCGGCCTACAATCGTCGCGATATTGAAGGCATGCTCGACTGCGTGAACGATGACGTCGTGCACGACGTCAACCACCAGCGCGAAACCGGCAAGGCCGCTCTGCGCTCGTATCTGCAACGCATCCTGCGCTGCTATCACGAAGAACTGCGCGATATCGTCGTGCTCAGCATCGATGACGGCACGCGCGCCGCCGCCGAATTCGTGCAGCATGGCGTCTATCAGGAAACCGAGCCCGGCTTGCCGCCCGCGCGCGGACAGCAATACGTGTTACCGGGCGGAGGATTCTTCACCGTGCACATGGGCAAGATTGCGCGTGTCGCCCATCACTACGACCGGCAAGAGCGCGCCAGTCAGCTCGAGCGCGGGGCCTGACGGTTCTGCGGTCGAAGAACGCCAAACAACGCTACCCCGATCACGACAATACCAGCCGCTTCCGCGGCGTCCGGCCGCTCGTTCAACAATACCCATGCGCACAGCACGCCTACCAGTGGCGTGATCAGACTGGCCAGGCCGGCAACATTCGCCGGCAAACGCTGCACGATGAATAGCCACAGTGCCCAGGCCAGGCCCGACGACAACACGCCGTTGTAGATCAGCGCGCCGATCAGCTGCGGCGACCATTGCGTCGTGCGCTCGTGCAAACACAGCGCCAGCGCGACGATGAACACGGTACCGTAGAGCATCTGCCATGCGGTCAGCCGCAGCGGCGAAATCGTGCTGCGCTGAAACAGGCGTTTCGACAGCACGGTACTGATGGCCCAGCACACGCCGCCACCGAGCGCGAGTAACGCGCTGACGAAACTGACTTGCGTGCGCCACGGTTCGAGCACGAGAATCAAGCCGGCGGCGGCAAGCCCGATCCACAGCCATTGCCGCGCCGTCGGGCGATCGCCGAGCAGCGCCCACGCCAGCGGGATCACCCAAAATGGCATCGTATAGGCAAGCAACGCAGTCTTGCCGGCGCCGCCGGAGACCAACGCGAACTGCACGAGGATCTGGAAGCCGGTGGTCTGCGTCAAGCCGATCAGCAGCGTGTCGCGCCACGGCGTCGGTCGCAGTGTTTCGCGGCGCAAGGCGAGCACGAGGAACAATATCGCCGTACCGAACACATAGCGCATCGCCGAAAACGTGAGCGGGCCGACGAAGGCCAGCACGGATTTCATGACGATCCAGTTGAAACCCCAGATCAGGCTCAAGGAGGCGAGTGCTGCAAGCGCGCTGCGCTGAGCGGCGGGGAGTGACTTCATGCAGTCGACGCGGCAACGGGGTTGCGTATCATACGCGCTCCTTTCCCCGATCCGCGTCGACATGCCAAAAACGCTGACACGTTGTTCCTGGGCCAGCGGCGAGGATGCCGCGATGCGTGAATATCACGATACGGAATGGGGCGTACCGCTGCACGACGACACACGCCTGTTCGAATTTCTCGTGCTCGAAGGCGCACAGGCAGGTCTGAGTTGGAGCACCGTGCTCAACAAACGCGATGCTTATCGCCAAGCGTTCCGCGGCTTCGAAATCGCGCGCGTCGCGCGCATGACCGATGCGGCGCTGGAAAAACTTCTGCTCAATCCGGCGATCATCCGCAACCGCATGAAAATCTGGTCCGCGCGCAACAATGCACGCTGCGCGCTGAAAATCATCGACGAGTTCGGCAGTCTCGATGCCTACTTCTGGTCATTCGTCGGCGGCAAACCGCTGCGCAACCGTTGGCGCGAACGCGGCGACGTGCCCGCGCGCACCACGCTGTCGGACAAACTCAGCAAGGATATGCAAAAACGCGGTTTCAATTTCGTCGGCTCGACGATCATCTACGCACATATGCAGGCGACGGGGATGGTCAACGACCATTTCGTCGGATGTTTCCGCCATAAGCAGGTGTGAGCGGCGTCGTCTACGAAGCGCACCATGGCAAAGGTCCGCAACGGGAAACCCGATCCTCTACAAATGTCTAGGCCACCGCGCGCGCCCGACAGCTAGCGAGCTCACAAGCTCGTGAGGTTGATCGTCGCCGATGACATTTCCGCAAATATCTGCCGCAGACGTATTTCAACGTCATGCAGATTGGCGATTGCCGGAGGCCCGTGCAGCGAATAGGTATTCCCGGCGCTACCGTAGTCCGATCCGTAAATCATGCGGCTGACGCTGACATCGTCACTGCCGCACGCCGCGGCCCACAACTTTCGCAACGCAGACGGACCGATGCTTTGGCCTCCGTTCAAACGCAGGTGAAATAACGCAGTGTGATGTGCCATGGGCCGTGCCATTGATAGCAAAGGAAGTCAGTCAGTGTGCGCCTTTTTCTTGCCGTGCGTACGATTACCCTGATCTCGGCAACGGCAAAACCCGGCCTTGCGAGCCAGATCCGCGCATCGCCAGGGATGGCGCGCCGCGCCGCGAGCGTCACGCATCAACGTCGCGAACCGCGCAACTTCTCGACCGGGAAACTCGCGATCTCGCCGCCCTGCCCGCGCCGCGGCTGGCCGGCGTCGGGCGCGAATGCGTGCGCGCTGATCACTTCGTATGTGGCCGGCAGCACGCCTTCGCGGCGGAAGTGCTCGTAGGCATCGATCGCCTGGCGGTAGCGGCTTTTGCCGGTCAGGCCGCGGGCGCGGCGCACGTCGGCGTTGGTGGCGCCGAGGAATTTGAGTTCGCGCATCAAGCCGGCGGCATTGGCGTAGGTGAGCGTGAAGTGGTCGGCATCGAGCACCGGATCGCGAAAACCCGCGGCCATCAGCGCGTCGCCGACCTGCGCGATATGCGCGAACGCGCTCACGTGCGGCGCGCTGTCGGCCGCGGCCCACGCTGCACGCAGTTCGTGCAGCGTGTCCTGGCCAAACGTGGACAGCGCCAGATAGCCGCCGGGCCTGAGCACGCGGCGGAATTCACCGAACAATGCCGGCAAGTCGTCGATCCATTGCACGCACAGATTCGAGTACAGCACGTCGATGCTCGTATCGGGCAGCGGCAGCGCGCGCGCATCGGCGCACACGCGCGCGAGCGGACGCCGCCAGCCGGTGCGCACGCGCCGCAGCATCGGCAACGCCAGGTCGAGCGCGATCACTTGCGCCGAGGAAAAGCGCTTGCGCAAAACTTCGCTGCCGCGACCGGGGCCGCAGCCGACGTCAAGCACGCGTGTCGGCTCACCCGCGTAATACTCGAGGCGCTCGAGCAGGCGATCCTCGACTTCACGTTGCAAGGCGGCGTGTTGCGTGTAGGTCGTCGCGGCGCGGCCGAATGCGCGGCGGACGTGCTGCGCGTCGAGCGGCGGCGTCATGGGGGCAACCCTTGCGCGAAAGTCGTGAGCTCCATGGCGATTTCATCGGCGTGGCCGATAAACGGCGCATGCCCGGAAGCAAATTCCACAAAGCGACTTTGTGGACTGTGCTGCGCGCTCCAGCGCATCGCGGCGGCCGGGACCAGACGATCGCGGCGTCCAGCCAGCCACAGGCTCGGCACAGCCAGCTGCGGCAGGCGCGAACGCAGATCGGTCGTTTCCAGCACGTGCATGCCGGTTTCGAGCGCCGCGAGCGCCGGCTCGCCGCGCTCGAACACGCGCGCGCGCAACTCGTGCAGACAAGCCTGCGTGTGCTCCGAGCCGAGTGCTTCGAGCGCGAGGAAACGTTCGATCGTCGCGCGCCAGTCGTTGCGCAAGCCGGCATCGAACTGCTCGAATATTTCCAGTTTCACTGCATGCGGCCAGTCAGGTGTCGACACGAAGCGCGGCGACGACGCGATCATTGCAATTCCGCGCACGTGATCCGCGCGATCGAGCGCGGCGTGCAACGCAACGATTCCGCCGAGCGACCAGCCAATCCATAGCGCGCGTGGCACGCGCTTCGCGAGCATCGCCGCACATGGCGCGGGCTCGAGATTGTCCAGATCGTCGCGGCTGTAGCCGTGGCCGGGCAGGTCAACCAGATGCACGCGGAAGGTTTTTGCCAGGCGCTCGCTCAACGGCGCGAAAATGCCGGCGTGCATCGCCCAGCCGTGCAGCAGCACGAGGTCGGGACCGCTGCCGAGCGTTTCGATATGCATCACGCTGCTCCGCGAGCGCGCGGCAGTGCGAGCGCGAGCGCATCGAGCAGGCGCGCCACGTCGCCCTCCGTGTGTGCCGCCGACAACGTCACGCGCAGTCGCGCCGAACCCGCCGGCACGGTCGGCGCCCGGATTGCAGGGACATAGAACCCGGCGGTCTCCAGATAGCGGGAAGCCGACAGCGCGGCATCACTCGTGCCGATCAGCACGGGCTGGATCGCGCTCGGCGATGGCAGCAAGGCAATTCCGCAGGCTGCGGCGCCGTCGCGAAATTGCGCGATGCGCTGCTGCAGGCGCGCGCGCCGCTCGTCATCGTCGCGCGCGATATCGATCGCGGCATTTGCAGCCGTCGCCAGCGCCGGCGGCAACGCCGTCGTGTAGACGTAGCTGCGCGCGAACTGCACGAGGCCATCGATCAAACGCGCGCTGCCGGCCACGAATGCCCCGGCAACACCAAGCGCTTTGCCGAGCGTCGCCATCAAAACGGGCGCGTCTTCTTGCGGGAGCGCAGCGCCGCAGCCGGCGCCATCGGCGCCGAGCACGCCGATTCCATGCGCATCGTCGATCATCAGCGTGGCATGCTGCGTTTTACACAATGCGGCAAGCTCGGCAAGAGGCGCAACGTCGCCGTCCATGCTGAACACGCCATCGGTCGCGAGCAGCGCGCCAGCTGCCGGAAGCGATTGCAGCTGTTGCTGCGCGCTCGCCGCGTCGGCATGACGATAGCGTTTGAATTGCGCACCACTCGCGCGCGCTCCATCGATGAGGCTGGCGTGATTGAGCTTGTCCTGCACGCACAGATCGTCTTCGCGCAATAGCGCGGTGAGTACGCCGAGATTGGCCATGTAGCCGGTCGAAAATAGCAGCGCGCGTTCGCGGCCGGTCCAACGCGCAAGCTTTTCTTCAAGGGCCGCATGTTCCTGGCGATGGCCGCCGAGCAGATGCGCGGCGGTTGCGCCAACGCCCCAGTGCGCGGCGGCCTTGGTCAACGCGTCGCGCAGCGCCGGATGCTGCGCGAGGCCGAGGTAATCGTTGCTGGCGAAATTCAGCAGGGCCTTGCCGTCGATGACGATACGGCAGCCGTCGACGCGCTCGATCGTGCGCACGCGGCGCAACAGGTCCTCGCGCGCGCGGTGTGCGTGCGCAGCGGCCAGACGCGCGAGAATATCCGGACGCGACATCGGCACTCAGGCCGCCGTGTTCTCGCGGCAGTCTGCGACGATATCCGCGTGCACGGTGCCCGACTCGATCTGCACCGCCATCGGCGCGATGCCAAGCCGGGCGAACAGCGCCTGATCGTGTTCGACGTCGGGATTGCCGGTGGTCAGCAATTTTTCGCCGTAGAAAATGGAATTGGCGCCGGCAAAAAAGCACAGTGCCTGCAACTCATCGCTCATTTCGGCGCGACCGGCGGACAGGCGCACCATCGATGCCGGCATCAATAGCCGCGCGACCGCAATCGTGCGCACGAACTCGAACGGATCGAGCAGCGCCGTGCCGGCCAGCGGCGTGCCTTCCACTTGCACGAGACGATTGATCGGCACCGATTGCGGATGTTCGGGCAGGTTGGCGAGTGTCTGCAACAATCCGGCGCGCTGCTCGCGTGTTTCGCCCATGCCGACGATGCCGCCGCAACACGTTTTCATTCCGGCCTCGCGCACATGCGCGAGCGTGTCCAGGCGATCCTGATAGTCGCGCGTGTGGATGATCTCGCCGTAGAACTCCGGTGCGGTGTCGAGATTGTGGTTGTAGTAGTCCAGGCCGGCAGACTTGAAGCGTTCGGCCTGATCCTGCGTGAGCATGCCGAGCGTCGCGCAGGTTTCCATGCCGAGCGCCTTGACTCCAGCCACCATCGCCGCGACTTTTTCCACGTCACGATCCTTCGGCGAACGCCATGCCGCGCCCATGCAGAAGCGCGTGGCGCCGGCCGCTTTCGCCGCGCGTGCCTTGTCGAGCACAGCGTCCAGGCTCATGAGCTTCTCGGCTTTCACGCCGGTGTGATAGCGCGCCGCCTGCGGGCAATACGCGCAATCTTCCGGACAGCCGCCGGTCTTGATCGACAGCAGCGTGGAGATCTGCACGGCGTTGGCGTCGTGGTGCGCGGCGTGCGCGGCGTGCGCGCGGGCGAGCAAGTCATTGAACGGCAATGCAAACAGAGCGAGCACTTCGGCCCGCGTGTAGTCATGACGCAAGGACATGGGGAACTCGGCGGTCAGGGTGGCGCGAGTTTGGACACGGTGTCGATAGCTGTCAACTTCGCAAAGGCTGCCGTGGTTGACGGCTGCCGCCGTCCGTCATGTGTCGCCAGATCGACGATCCGGCGCGAGGACACGATAGTCGCCGGCCATCGCAGAACCTGCGATGACCTATTAGGCTTCCCGCTCGGGAAGCTATTGCAATTTATTGCCTTCTGGTACTACTATCTTCCCGAACACACACATTCATTGCATACGTATGCAGATCACCAGTAAATCTTCCCGTGCGGGAAGCCCACGACCCAAGCGCCGCAGCACGCTGCGCTCAGACAGCAAGCTCGTCAACGAGATTGCCGAACGCGTGCGCAAGACCCGTGTTGCCTTGCGCCTGACACAGTCGGATCTTGCCGGACTGAGCAATACCGGCATACGTTTCATCATCGATCTGGAGCACGGCAAGCCAACGCTTGAGCTCGGCAAAGCGATCGATGTGCTGACCACGTTGGGTCTCACGTTGCGCATCGAGTCGATCCAGGCCGGATCCGGATCGTGAGCATACTGCGCGTCTACCTGCACGATCGCTATGCCGGTCTTCTTGAGCGACCTGACGAGCAGCTGCTCGATCTCACGTTCACCTACGATCGCGATTATCTGGCTGCTGCTGATGCTGCTGCTGTTCCGCTGTCTCTCTCGCTGCCGTTGCGCACAGACCCGTATACCGGAGCCACCGCGCGCAACTGGTTCGCGAACCTGTTGCCCGAGGGTGCCGCCCGACAGCACCTGGCCGCGCAGTTCGGCCTCACCATCCAGGATGACTTCGGATTGCTGAGTTCGATCGGCCGCGAGTGTGCGGGTGCCGTTTCCTTGTGGCCGCACGATCAACGGCCTCAACAGCAACGCGGTGCCCATCGTCGCCTGGACGACGCAACGATCGAGGCCTGGGTGCAGAGCCGGCCGCGCGGCGCGATCGCCGGCGACAACCGGCTTCGTCTATCGCTCGCCGGCGCGCAGGACAAAATCGGCGTCGTGCTCGAGCAGGACGGTTCTTTGAGCGAACCGCTCGACGGCGCGATCAGCTCACACATCCTCAAGGCACCGAACACCGACTATCCCGGGCTCATCGCACTGGAAGCGTTCGGCATGCTGCTGGCGCGCGCCGCGCAACTCAACGTGCCGCGCGTAACGCTGGTCGGCTCACCGACCCGGTGCCTCGTCATCGAGCGTTTCGATCGCGAGCGCTCGGCCAACGAAACGCTGCGCCGACTTCATCAGGAAGATTTTTGTCAGGCGCTCGGCCTGCCGCCGGAACACAAGTACGAGACGCACGGCGGACCTTCTCTTGCCCGGTGCTTCAACCTGGTCCGCGAGCTTGGCCTCGGCGCATCCGCTCTGAACGCGTTGCTCGACTGGACGATCTTGAACGTGACGCTCGGCAACGCCGATGCACACGGCAAGAACCTCGCGCTGCTGTATCAACGCAACGGGACAGCAACACTGGCCCCGTTCTATGACATGGTGCCAACCGCCGTGTTCTCGCCCACGCGCGTCGACCGAGATCTTGCAATGACCATCGGCGGCGCGGAGACGGTCGACGATATCGAACCGCAGGACTGGCGCGACTTCGCCCGCGACTGCAAGCTCGGGGCGCGCTATGTCCCGCGGAGGATGGCCGCGGTCGTTGAACGAGCCAGGAATGCCATTGACCCGGTCGTCAACGAGCTCAGCAAGCAAGGTGCGGAGCAACCGATCCTGGAGCGGGCGGCGCAAGTGATCGGAGCGCGCTGCAATGCGCTGCTCTCGGGAGCGGCCTTGCCGCAGCCGGAAGTAGCCCAAGCGCCGACTGGAGCTTGGGGAATGTCGCTATAAAGAATGACGGTCGACCTAAAACGACGGATCGCAAACGGCTGGCGGCGCCTGCAGTTCGCGTTATTGCCGCCGCATTGCCTGCTGTGCGGTCAAGCCGGCAGCGACGAACGCGATCTGTGCGCCGCTTGCGCCGTCGACCTCGTGCGCAATCGCGTGTGTTGCCCGCGTTGCGCACTGCCGCTGCAAACACCCGCGCCGCTGTGTGGCGAATGTCTGCATCACACACCGTCGTTCGCCACGGCCATGGCGCCATTCGTCTATGCGCGTCCGCTTGATCAACTGGTTATGCGGCTGAAGTTCGGGCGCAGCCTGGCCGCCGGACGCGTGTTGTCGGAATTGTGGCTCGACGCGCTGGGTTCGATGCCGCCGATGCCGCCGCAGGCGCTGATACCGGTGCCGCTGCATGCCGATCGCCTGCGCGAACGCGGGTACAACCAGGCGCTGGAACTGGCACGGCCGCTCGCACGGAGGTTTGCGATCCCGCTGCGCGACGACGTACTCGCACGTACGCGCACGACGCCAGCGCAATCGAACCTGGATGCGATCGAACGACGCAAGAATCTGCGCGGCGCGTTCAGTGTCGTCGAAGGTGCGACATTACCGGCGCACGTCGCGGTCGTTGACGACGTAATGACCACCGGTGCGACCTTGCACGAGTGCACTCGCACGCTGTTGCGCGCGGGCGTCGCGCGCGTGGACGTGTGGGCGCTGGCGAGGGCGCCAAAGCCGCGCCAACACTAGGGCTCATTTCAGCGCAAACGACAGCACGATGCCCACCCACAACGCGAGCCCGACCCAATTGTTGTTGCGGAATGCCTTGAGGCACGCCTCGGGTTCGCGCCGGCGCATGATCCACTGCTGCCAGACGAACAGCGCCGCGGCAATGCCAATACCGGCCAGATGCGGCCAATGCAGATGGCCGCGCTGGGTGGCCAGGAGCATCGTCAGCAGGAACGAGATCATCAACACGCCGATGATCGGCAGGTCCGCTTCGTCGAACAGGATCGCGGTGGACTTTGCTCCCATGCGGATGTCGTCGTCGCGATCGACCATGGCATATTCGGTATCGTAAATCGTTGCGAAGATCACGTTGGCGAGCAGCAGCAATCCGCACAGCGGCAACGTTTTCACGAACACCGCCCAGTCGCCGCCGCTGATCGCGGCGAACGCCATCGGGATTGACCAGCCGAACGCGAGCCCGAGATATACCTGCGGCAGGTAGGTATAGCGCTTCATGAACGGATAAGTGACGGCAAGAAACGCGCCGACGAACGACAATTCGATCGTCAACTTGTTGGTCAACAGCACAAGCAGGAACGCAAGCGTGATCAACGCGATGAACACGCCGATTGCTTCGCGGGGCGTGACCGCGCCGGTCGCGAGCGGGCGTTCGCGCGTGCGCTGCACGTGCGGATCAAGTCCGCGGTCGGCGTAGTCGTTGACCACGCATCCGGCCGAACGCATCAGCCACACGCCGAGTGTGAAGATCGCGAGCGTGCCGATCGGCGGAAAATCCTGCGCCGCGAGCCAGAGTGCCCACCACGTTGGCCACAGCAGCAGCAGCGCGCCGACCGGACGATCCATGCGCGCCAGTTTGGCGTATTGCGTGAGCCGCTCGCGGACATGATCCCAGTCCACGCGCGCGAGCTGGCGACTGATCCATGATTGCGGCGTTGGCGCGATTGCCGCGCGTGCGGCTGGTACGCGTACGCGCGGTGGCGTGGTGGCGGGACGCTTCGAATTCCGAGTCATGCCGCTAGTGTAACTTGCCCTCCATCCGCCCAAACCTGCCGTTGATCCTTGCACGTGTCGGATCCGTGTCGGCCGCGTGTTCGCGTCGGCACTGGCGTGTCGTTGGCTCGATGGTCGACACAAAAAGGGGAGCATCATGATTCGCGCCATTCTGCTCGGCCTCGCGCTGGGCGCCTGCTCTGTTACGGCCGCCAACGCCACGACTCTGCCGCATCCGATTCTGTTCGTCACGCAGGTGCCTACCGGCTACGACTTCGTCAATCAGACCGTGTCGGCGCCATTCGCCAATCACCTGCCGACAACGCTGGCGGCGCCGCGCGGCGGCGACCTCGTGCTGCTGTCGTCTTCCGGCACGCTGCGCTATCTGACGCAGGAAGCAGGCTACGGCAGCCCCGGCGGCGGCGGGCTGCTAACCGGCAATGCCGCGATCGCCGTGCGCGATCCGGCTGTTTCCTTCGATGCGAGCAAAGCGATCTTCAGCATGGTCGTTGGCGCTCCCGCCAGCGTCGGCGGCGCGGAGACCTACACCTGGCAGCTCTACGAGATCACGAACCTGGCGCAAGTGCTCGGCGGATCGGCGCCGATCATTCAGAAAGTCGCGAACCAGCCGGGGACGTTCAACAACATCGAACCGGATTATCTGAGCGATGGCAGCGTCGTCTTCGTCAGCGATCGTCCGCGCAACGGCGCGGCGGCGTTGTATCCAGTCCTCGACGAATATCGCGGCCAGCCGGCGAATAGTGGATTGTGGCGCCTCGATCCGGCCAGTGGCGCGCTGACTCTCATCGAGAACACACCGTCGGGTTCGTTCGGGCCATTCGTCGACAGCTTCGGACGTCTGGTGTTCTCGCGCTGGGATCATTTGAATCAGGATTTGAACAACGATCCGGCAACGAGTCCGCCGACTGGCATCACGCCGTTCGACTACGCGTCGGAAGCGGCGAATGCCACGCCCAGCGCGACCGCCACCGATTTGTATCCGGAGCCGATCCACAGCGCCAACCCGGGTGTCCTCAACGGTTTCGAGATCAATCAATTTTTCCCGTGGACGGTAAATCAGGACGGTAGCGGCGAGGAAATCCTCAATCACCTCGGCCGCCACGAGCTCAAGCAGACGTTCGCGCGCAGTTACGCGAACGACGCGAATCTGCTCGATTTCAACGCGGCAACGTCCGCACGCACGAATCAGAAGGCGATCGACAATCTGTTTCAGATCCGCGAAGACCCGACCACGCCGGGTCGCTACGTTGGCGTCGACGGCGTGGAGTTCCATATGCATCACTCCGGACAGATCGTGGCGATCAATGCGGCGAGCGGCGGTACGCTGCTCAACGCGAGCGCGGCGACGGTCAGCTACATCACCGATCGCCAGACGGCGACGCCTTACTTCAGCGGCGCGGCGTACCCCTACAACATCGGCCATTTTCGTGACCCGTTGCCGATGAGCGATGGCACGCTGATCGCCGCGTACGCGAATACGCCCGGAATCGAAGGTGCTGCCGGGCCGCTGCCGCTGCCGCCGGGCACGTATCAGTTCCGCCTGTACCCGCTGGTCGCGGTGAGCCAGAACAGCGCCATCGAATACGTTCCCGCAGCCAACCCGCTGGTCAATGCGGGTATCAGCAAGAGCGGCATTCAGTACAACTACAAGTCGAACATAGCCGGCCAACCCGACGGCACCGTCAACTACAGCGGCCTGCTGTGGGAACTGCAGCCAGTGGAAATCGTCGCGCGCACGCCGCCACCTGCGTCTGCGCAGCCGCCGCTCGCCGGCACGCCGGAACAAGCGGTGTTCGACGCCTACAATTCGGCGCATCCAAACAACGGCGTGACCGTCGCCGAAATGCAGCAGTTTCTGCTCGCGCGGAATCTCGCACTCGTCGTGATCCGCAACGCCACTTCGCGCGATCGCGCCGATCAGCAACAGCCCTACAATCTCGCCGTCCCAGGCGGCGCGCAGACCGTGAGCAACGTGCTTGCCTATGCGGATCCGCCGTTGTATTGCATCGATCGGATGCAGTTCTTCGAAGCCGATCAGGTACGCGGCTTCACCACCGGCACGATCGCCAATCCGTTGCCCGGCCGGCGGCCGCTGCCACGACCGCTCAATGACGCGCAAGCAGTGCAATTCAATATGCCCGGCGATGTGGCCGTGCCGGGCAGCCAGTACATGGGTGCGGACGGCTCGGTGGCGCTATTCGTGCCGGCGCAACGGCCGATGGTCTGGCAGTCGCTCGCGCCGGCCTCGGCGTGCGGCTCGTCACCGCAGCCGGCCAGCGCGCCGGTGGTGCGCGAGCGTTACTGGATCGACTTCCAGCCTGGCGAGATCCGCGCCTGCAACAGTTGCCACGGCGTGAACCAGCAGAACCAGGCCGGGCAAGGCGTGCCGGTGAATCAGCCGCAAGCGCTCGCCGATCTGCTCGACTGGTGGAAGCTGCATGGCGATTTGATCTTCAAGGACGGCTTCGGCCCCTAGCAAGCAGCAAAGATGCGCAGTTATGCTCGCATCGTCATCCGATGATGCGAGTCAGGTCATGGCCAAACTGCTGCCGTCCCGGTTCTTTGCGTTTGCGCTGTGCCTTGGCCTGTTCGCCGTGTCGCTGGCGATGCTGCGCGACGGCATCGCCTGGCGCTGGCTTGCCGCGATCAGCGGCGCGTTGAGCGTCGTCGGCATTCTCGATACGACGCAGCGCAAGAGCACGTTGCGGCGCAATTTCCCGGTCAGCGCGCACATCCGCACGTTCTTCGAATATTTCCGGCCGATGCTGCGTCAATACGTGGTCGAGTCGGATACCGAGGAAGTGCCGTTCTCGCACGCGCAGCGCTCGATCGTGTATCAGCGCGCGAAGAACGTGCTCGACGTGCGCCCGTTTGGCACCGAGCTCGATGTCTACGCCACACAGTACGAATGGATCAATCATTCACTGGCGCCGGCGAAAATCGACAGCCACGATTTCCGCATCACGATCGGCGGCCCGCAATGCGCGCAGCCGTATTCGGCGAGCGTGTTCAACAT
>Ga0207674_10003559_pt1 | contig 19002 bp, 18 predicted proteins | sample KBSCornC72_FD_184303 | JGI IMG/M metagenome (GOLD analysis project Ga0207674, IMG submission 184303) | Corn rhizosphere microbial communities from Kellogg Biological Station, Michigan, USA - KBS Corn C7-2 (SPAdes) (version 2) | ecosystem: Host-associated > Plants > Roots > Rhizosphere > Soil ... | reverse complement strand
AGCAAGGGGCTATGCCGCGGTGACGGCACCGGCGGCCCGCCTCGTCATGCGCGTGGCGGCCCCGGACAGCTCCCGGTGGATCGTGTCCACAGGAGTATCCGGTCACACCTTCGCCGACAACTACACCGACCAGGCGGACATCTGGGCCGCTGGCCGGGACCTTCCGTGGCCCTCCACCGCGGCTGCCGTGAACAAGCAGGCCCAGAGCACGCTGACCCTCAGCTCGCCGACGCGGTGAAGCCCACCGCTGATTGAGGTGCGGCGTAGCCGCCTCGAAAATCACGGGACGCGGAAGATCCCGGCCTCGGTGACGACGAGATCGACCGGGACGTCATGGTCCTCATGCGGTACGACCGGGAGCAGCTCGTCGGCATAGACCAGTGCGCAGATCGGTCCGCCGGCATAGGCCAGGGCGCGGTCGAAATAACCCGCGCCGCGGCCGAGCCGCCAGCCGGCCTGATCGATGGCGAGCGCAGGCACGATCATCAACCCGGCGGCCGCGATGGCGTCCGGCCCGAGCCGCGGTCCGTCCGGTTCTGGCACACCGAGCGCCGATCGGGTCAGGCGGGCGTCGGGGGCATAGCGGACCCAGTCGAGCACTCCCTGCTCGAAGGGGTTGCCGGGCTCGTACAGCCGGTGCTCGTGGTCGAAGAAGCGCCAGAAGGCGTGGTGGATGCGGTCGGTGCCCATCTCGACCATGAAGAAGAGGTCCCAGGGCTTCGTCTCGAGCAGATGCTCGGCGACGCGGAAGCGGCGTGCCGTCATCTCCTCGATCTGCTCGAGGAGGCGTTCCTTCTCCTCCGTGCGGAAGTTGTCCACGTCGACCATGTAGCGGCCGACGAGATCCTCGATCTCGCCCTTGAGCTCGGCCGGGTACGTGTACTGGCTCGACTGAGTGTCCGGCGTGAGAAAGCACGACACCATGACGCCGTTGACGCTCGAAACCGGGTAGGTCTGCGGAACGCCGAGGACGACCACGGGCCGACCGGCCTCGGACAACAGGTCCCACACCCGCGGGACGCCCACCGCGCGCGAGTCCGCGAAGGCCATCGCGTCGTAGGAATGGTCGCGGCGGTTCCGGAAGCCGTAGAAGCCAAGGGAGCCCGGCGTTCGCGAGGACGTCATGACGGACCACGCCGGGACCGTGATCGGCGGCTCGCAGCTTCGCAGGATCCCGAACGTGCCGCGCTCGGTCAGCGAGCGGATCGTGGGAAGCTCGTCGAGCCAGCGGTCGAAGACCCACTGCGGGGCGGCGCAGTCGAGCCCGATGACGAGTGCCTTGGAGGCCATGGCGCCGATCCTAGCCGCCCTCGGGCGCCAGCCCGTACAGGCGCCTGTACCCGGCGAGATAGACGTGCTCCTTGTCGGCGACCACCGGGCTGTACTTGCCGTCGTGGAACTCCCACAGCTTCTTCCCCGTCCGCGCGTCGAGACCGAAGGTCTTCTCGTCGAGCGTCGAGAAGTAGACGACGCCGTCGAGAACCGTCGGGGCACCGGAGATCGCGCCGCCCGCGTCGAACGACCAGCGCACGTCGCCCGAGCCGGCATCGAGCGCGTAGAAGCGCTTGCTGTAGGAGCCCACGTACACCGTCTTCTGCCAGACGGCGGCCGAGGAATAGACGTAGCCGCCCGTCGCCTTGGCCCACAGCAGGTGTCCGCTGTCCTGGCCGAATGCGTAGACGCGTCCGTCCGTGTTGCCGATGAAGACGCGCCCGTAGGCGATCGTCGGCGTGGCGTAGAAGTTCGCGGTGCCGCTGGCCGACCAACGGAGCTTTCCGGTGCGCGCGTCGACCGCGTAGACCTTGTTGTCGTACGACGCAAAGAAGAGAACGCCGCGCGCGTACGCCGGCCCGGCCTTGACCTGGTCACCGGTCGGGAACGTCCACACAGCCTTGTGGGTCGACACGTCGACCGCGTACATCTTCTTGTCCCAGGAGCCGAAGTAGAGGAGGTCGCCGACGACGAGGGGCGAAGTCTCGACGACGCCCGCCTGGAAGCGCCAGAGCTCGCGGCCCGTATCGGGGTCGAGCGCGACGACGTAGCCGGTCGCATCCTGCTTGTGCTCCCGGCACGGAAACGGATCCATGAGCGGCTGGTAGACGACGTGGTCGCTCACGGTCGGCGAAGCGGCAATGCAGCGGTCGAAGCGCTTCTGCCAGACCGTCTTCCCCGTTTCCGGGTCGACGGCGAGGAAGCGGCCGTTGTTCGCGCCGACGTAGATTCGGCCGTAGGCGACGACGGGCGGGAACTCGAGCAGGCTGCCCGTGCCCTTCTCCCACAGAGTCGTGAAGGGCGGGCGCAGGTCGAACCCGGGCGCATAGCGGGTGCGCTGCTCGTCGTAGCCGTATGTCGGCCAGGGAACCTTACGAACGACCTTCTCCGGTCTCGTCGTCGCGCCAGGCTCCTCCGTCGTCTCGAACTCGACCGTGCTCGAGCCGCGGATCGTGCCCGGATTGCGCTGCTGCCAGACGACGTAGGCCGCCGCGGCGACGCCCGCGGCGAGCAGGAGCACGAGCGCGACGATCGCGATGACCCAGCGGCGTCTCACTTGCGCCGCTTGTGCTCGACCGCGAAGAGCTCGGTGGCGCCGTGCAGCAGGAGCCGCTCACCCGAGCCGGACACGGGCACGTACTTCCCGTGCGGGAACGTCCAGACGGTGTTGCCGGTCTTCCAGTCCCAGGCTGAGATGCGGCCCTCGAGGCTCGCGGCGTAGACGAGGCCGTCGACGACCTGCACGGCCGCCGAGACGCGGCCGCCGGCGGGGCGCGTCCACAGGATCCGCCCCGAGCGCGCGGAGACCGAATAGACGAAGCCGTTGTAGGCGCCGACGTAGACCCTGCCCCTGTAGGCGGCCGGCGACGAGTACACATACGAGCCGGCCGACACCCGCCATAGCAGGCGCCCGCTTCGCGCCGAAAGCGCGGTCAGGCCGGAGAAGACCGACGGCGCGAAGACGCGCCCGCCCGCGACGGCGACGGTGCCGTACACGCGGCTGCCCGCGCTCCCGCGCCAGATGACGCGGCCGTTCCGCGCGTCCAACGCGAACACGCGACCGGCGTAGTCGCCGAAGTAGAGGCGGTTGCCGACGAGCGCCGGGCTCGACGTGATCTTCACGCCGCCGCGGTAGACCCAGCGCGGCTTGTGCTTGTCGAGGTCGAGCGCGTAGACGTTCCCGTTCGTGGCGCCGAAGTACGCGATCCCGTTCCTGATCACCGGGGACGGCTCGGTGAGCCCCGTGTAGTAGCGCCAGCGGAGCTTCCCCGTCTCCAGCGAGCGGACGCTGACGTAGCCGGGCCGCATAGATGTGGAGACGAGCACGCCACGCTTCGGGTCGATCGCAGGCGACGATGCCATGAGCGAGCCGACGTCGCGCTTCCAGAGCACGCGACCGTTCTTCATCGAGATGGCGCGCAGCTTTCCGCCCATCGTGTGAACGTAGGCGACCCCTTGCCAGGTCGTGGCGGGAAACTCCATCAACCCTCCGATGTCCCTCCGCCAGACGATCCGAAACGGAGGACGCACCGTGATTCCCGACTGCACCTGGGTCCTCGCGGGATTCGCCCCGTAGAGCGGCCACTGGAGCGACGTGCGCCAGAGCTCGACGCGCTGGGAGAGCCGCTTGCGGAAGTCCACCTTGAAGCTCTGCGCCTCGTAGCCGCGCGCGGACACGCGCACCTGGTAACGGTGGCGCGGCACGCCGAGCGCCGCGAGACCGCCGGCCGTGGCCCGGACGATGGTGCCGCGCGCGACGACGCGGGCGCGGCGAACCGGCTTTCCGGTGTCCCCGTCCACCACCCGGAGCGCCGTGGCCGGAGGCGGAGGCTGCGTGGGCGCAGTCGTGTCCGTGGCCGCGTAGCGCGCAGTGTCGGCGGCTGCGGGATCGTCGCCGTCGCCGTAGCAGGCAGAGGCCGCAAGCACGAGCGCGGCCATGGCGGCGAGCACCGCAGCGTGATGAAAACGGAAGGGACGAAGCATCCGGACCCGGGAGGAAAGGGTATCGAGGGCGTCCGCGGGCCTAGGGCGACAAGCGCGTCAGACCGTCTGCGCCGTCCACGAGGGTGAGCTCAGAGAAGAAGCGGGTCATGACGACGCCCTCGCGAAACTCGCCCACTCTGGACTCCGGACGCTCGCCGCGCGCAAGCGCGAGCGCGAGCGCCGGGTACTCGCTCCCCGCCGCAAGGGGCAGGGGGAAAGCACCGCCGAAGCGGAGATTGACGTCGGTCACCTTGCAGTCGCCCGGTGCCGCGCGGAAGCACTGCACCGTCGCCGGCCCGACGACGCCGAGGGCCTCGCTCACGTCGCGACCGAGCGCGACCAGCTCGTCGTCCGCGATCGTCATCCCCTTGATGGACTCCCCGCCCTTCGACTCGATCATCGTCCGGGGGATCGCGTTCAGGCAAGTCCCCTCGAGGTCGCAGAAAACGTCGATCGAGAACTCCTCGCCGGCGCACACCTCCTGGACGAACGACTCGACCGGGGTGCGCGCGAGGAAGAAGTCGAGCTCCTCACGGTTCTCGGCGCGGAAGATGTTGCGCGAGCCGAAGCCACGGCGCGCCTTCACGAGCACGGGATAGGGAAGGTCGACCGAGAGCTCGGCCGGAAGCCAGGCGGCCGGCGAGCCGATCCCGCTGTCCAGGAGAAAGAGGTGCGTCGCGTACTTGTCGTTCGTCCGCTCGGCCACCTCCGCGCCGGGCAGGAGGACGAGCGCGCCGAGCTTGCCGCGGTTCTCGGCGAGGACCGTCATGTCGAGATCCGTGAGCGGGACGATCAGTTCCACGTCGTGGTCCGCGACCGCCGCCGCGAGGGCCGGGATGTAGGCGGGGTCGTCGATCCGGGGCGCGAGGAAGTACCGGTCGGCCGCGTAGAGCGCGGGCGCGAGCGGGTTCACGTCGGCCGCGATCGTCTCGGCGCCCGCCCGTCCGAAGGCCGTGACGATGTCGACGCGCTGCCCTGCGCACGTGAGCAGGACTGCGTTCACGACTGCTGCCGCCAGCCGCCGGTGTCCCCGCGGTACGTCCCGGTGAACAGCACGCGCGGAGTCCGCGCGATGATCTTGAGGTCGAGCCAGGCCGAGCGGTGCTCGACGTACCAGAGGTCGAGCTCGATGCGGTCGGTCCAGAGGAGCTTCGCGCGCCCGTTCACCTGCGCCCAGCCGGTAAGGCCGGGCTTTACGTCGAGCCGCCGGCGCTGGTGCGGCGTGTACTGCTCGACCTGGTAGGCGAGCGTCGGCCGCGGGCCGACGAGGCTCATCTCGCCGTGGATCACGTTCCAGAGCTGCGGCAGCTCGTCGAGGGAGAGCCGGCGGAGGACTCTGCCGGCACGCGTGATGCGAGGGTCGGCGTAGTCGACCGCCCAGCCGGCACCCTGCGCCTCGGCGCCGGGGATCATCGTCCGCAGCTTGACGAGGTCGAACTCCACGCCGTGCAGGCCGACGCGCCGCTGGCGGTAGAAGACGGGCCCGCCGTCATCGAGCTTGATCGCGACCGCCGCGATCCCGATCAGCGGCGCAGCGAGCGCGAGACCGACGCCCGCGCCGAAGAGGTCGACCGCTCGCTTCACCGCGTGCCCTCGACCTTCTCCCAGACGGGGGGCACGCCGAAGCGGACGTAGCGGAAGAGCGCTGCAACGGTTGCCCAGGTGACGAGCACGTAGTAGTAGGCGACACCCGCGCCCGGGATCGGGACGCGCAGGCGGCCGGCGGCCGCGAGCACGAAGAGCGCGATCTGCGCGGCCAGGACGAGCTCGTAGACGAGCCCGCTGCGCACGAGCGCGATGCTCGTCCCGAGGAGAATCAGGTGGAGGATGCCGCTCGCGTAGCGGAGGACGCGGTGCGAGAAGAGCTGGAAGGCGTAGAGCGGGCCCACGCCGCGGAGCATCCCGCCGCGCAGCAGGATCAGCCAGCAGTGCTCGAACATCCGCACCTTGCGCGCGTACTCGTCCTCGAGGTCGCGAGCCGGCCGGTCCCAGGCGTGCGCGCCGGCCTCGTAGACGGCGCGCTTGCCGCGCTGGACCGTCACGTACGGAAAGGTGAGGTCGTGGCCGAAGCGCGGATCGACCTCCACGTACTCGGCACGGCGCACGGCGTAGATGGCGCCGTTCCCGCCTGTGATCGAGCCGAGAGCCGATTCTCTCGCGCGGAGCCAGAGCTCGTAGCGCCAGTAGAGGCCCTCGCGGTTCGTGCCCTCGGGCTCGCCGAAGGCCACCTTTCCGGCCACGTAGCCGACCTTCGGGTCGGCGAGGCTGCGGACGAGCATTCGCAGCGCACCGAGCTCCCAGACCGCGCCCGCGTCGGCGAAGGCGACGACGTCTGCCTCGACGGTGCGCACCGCTGCGTTCTGCGCGGCCACCTTGCCCCCGCGCGGGCAGCGGACGAGACGGACACGCGGATCCCTCGCGGCGCGCGCCTCGACGACGGCGTCCATCCCGTCCGTCGAGCCGTCCGAGGCGACCACGACCTCGATCCGTTCGGGCGGGTACTCCTGGGCGAGAACGCTCTCGACGAGCCGGTCGATCACGCCCTCCTCGTTGTGCGCGGCGATGACGACGGCGACGTTCGGCGTCACGTCCTCCTTCGCCACGCGCTTCCTGCGCACGACCGAGAGCCCGGCCACGGCGAGCGGATAGCCCACGTGCGTCCAGAGGATCGCGCCAAGCGAGGCCCAGAAGAGGATCTTGAGGATCACGCCGCCGATCCTAGTTCGGCCGCTCGCGCCGGAGATGCGCGACGCGGTCCACGCGCACGACTTCGGTCCAGCCTGCCCCCGTGAGCTCGTCCACGAGCTGCTGCGGCCCGAGTCCCGGGTCGTCCGTGTCGTCGAGCACGAGATCGCACCCGGGCAGGAGATGGGGCTCCCAGGCATCGAAATCCCGCCTGACCCCCTCGTAGGAGTGATCGCCGTCGATCCAGAGCAGGGCCACCGGCTCTCTCCATCCCCGGGCGACGACCTCGCTGCTCGTGTTCAGGAGGCGCACTGTCCTGTAGGCGCCGGTGCGAACCATGTTGCGGAAGAACGCCGCGCGGTCCTCGGGGCCGAACTCCCCGCCGCGCGGCCCGACGAACGGCTCGTGCGGCTCGACGGCGTAGACGGGAACCCCGTGGCCTTTCTCGGAGCCGCGCGCGAGCACGGCTGTCGAGCGCCCGCGGTAGCTCCCCACCTCGACGATGCAGCCCTCGCGCACCTCGGAGGCGAGGCGGTAGAGGAGCACGGCGGCGTCGCGCGAGAGCCACCCCTTGATCGACGCGACGTCGCTCAGCGCCTCCGGCCAGTCGGCATGTTTTCCCTGCAAACATGGCAGTTTAGCCTGCACTCTCGCGCTCGCGGGCCGGGTCGATGAGCCCCCGGCCGCGCGCCTGCTCCCAGGCTCCGGCCGCGAGCCCGGTGAGGTAGCCGCGGTCGCGGGTGTGCACGGCCTTGCCGGCGTTCAGGACGAGCATGCCCGTGAGGGCCCACCACAGCGCGGCCCGGTTGCGAACCGTCTGCGGCATGTTCTTTCGGTGGAGGTAGAACTGGTTGGCGAGGTTCATGCGCTGGTGGTCGAACGGCGTGAAGCGCTCGACGTCCGACTTGCGGTGGTCGATCCGCGCGCGCGGGGTCTGGACGAGGACGTAGCCGAGCTTCACGACGCGGTAGGAGAAGTCGATGTCCTCCTTCCACGCGTAGCCGGAGAGGTTCTCGTCGAAGCGCACCTGGTCGAAGACATCCCGCCGGTACGACATGAACCAGCCGTTCATGTACTCGAGGCGGCGCACGTCCTTCGACGCCGAGACGCCCTCGACGAAGAACCCGCCCCGCATGCGCCCGCTCGCCTCGGGCCACCAGCCGCCCATCCCGAAGAGCCTCCGCCAGAGGATTGTCGTCCTCGCCGGGCTCGGCGGGTGCACCGGCGAGCCGCGGACGCCGCCGAGCTCGGGCCCCCAGCGCGCGTACTCGGCGAGGATCTCCTCGTGCACGTTCGGGTCGAGCCAGACATCGTCGTCGATCAGGAAGACGGGGTCGCCCTTTGTCCGGTCGATCCCGAGGTTGCGCTGCACCGTGAGGCCGCGCGGAGCCGGATGAACGTAGTCGAGCCGGATGCCCGCGGACGAGCAGAGCTCCTCGATCGCCCCGCGCGCGGGCGTCTCGTCGCTCGAATCGACGATGCAGAGCTCCGCGGGGACAACGGTCTGGGCGGCCAGGCTCTCGACCGCGTCGCGGAGGAAGTCGGGCCTCGACCTCGTCGCGATGACGAAGGACGAGCCCGCGCGCTTTCTCTCGGCCTTCGCTGCGCTCATGGGACGAGGCGCCATGATAGAACCGTCGTCCCATGCGCCCGGACCTGACGTGAAGGCGGTCGTGCTGGCGGCGGGCCCCGGCAGGCGCCTGGGACCGCTGACCCGTGAGCTTCCGAAGACGCTCCTCCCGCTCGGCGAGAGCGGCACGATCCTCGATCTCGTGCTCGCGAACCTCGCATCCGTCGGCGTCGACGAGGTCGCCGTCGTGACGGGGTTCGCGGCCGAGCGGGTCGACGAGCGCCTACCCGAGCTCGAGGCGCGCCACGGGCTGCGCGTACGGCCGGTCTTCAACGACCGCGCCGAGGAGTGGAACAACGCGCATTCGCTCTGGCTCGCGCGCGAGGCCTTCGCGGACGGGGCCCTGCTCGTGAACGGAGACACCGTGCACCCGCCGAGCGTCGAGGCGGCGCTCCTCGCCACCCACGGCGACGGGCTCGTGCTCGCGATCGACAGCTCGAAGCCGCCGGGCGACGAGGCGATGAAGGTGACGCTTGCCGAGGGCGGGGCGGTCGAGCGGATCAACAAGGAGCTCGACGGAGCCCAGGGCGAGTACATCGGCGTGGCCCTCATCGGTTCGGCAGCGGCTGCCCCGCTCGCAGACGCCCTCGAGGCCACATGGCGCCGCGACCCCTTCCTCTATTACGAGGACGGCTTCCAGGAGCTCGTCGTCCGGGGCGGGACGGTGCACACGGCGCCGATCGGAAGCGTCGACTGGGTCGAGGTGGACGACGACGCCGACCTCGCCAGGGCCAAGGAGATCGCATGGCGGTTCTAGCGCGCATGGTCGCGTGTCCGCTGGCGATCGAGATCTCGAAGGGCGCGGTCGGCGCGCTGCCTGGCCTCCTGGCCGACGGGCGCATCTCGGCCGAAGGCCACGTCGCGGTCGTCGTCGGCCCCGGGCTCGGCGAGGAGGTCGTCGCCGAGGTTGAGCCGTCCCTCGCGAACTGCGTCATCCACTCCGTCAGCGGGGGCAGCGTGGCCGCGGCGCTCGAGCTCGTCGAGGCGCTCCGCGACGGCTCGCACGACGCGGTCGTCGGCATCGGCGGCGGCCGCACCCTGGACGTCGCGAAGTACGCGGCGAGCCTGGCGGGGCTACCCATGGTCTCGGTGGCGACCAACCTCGCGCACGACGGGATCGCCTCGCCGGTCGCTTCCCTGGAGGACGACGAAGGGCGGAAGGGCTCTTTCGGCGTCCACATTCCGATCGCGGTCGTCGTCGACCTCGACTACGTGCGTCGTGCACCCGAAGAGCAGCTACGCTCCGGCGTCGGCGACGCCTTGAGCAACCTGAGCGCGCTCGCCGACTGGGAGCTCGCGGCCGAGGATCGCGAGGAGCCGATCGACGGGCTTGCGGCCGCCTTCGCGCGCGCGGGCGCGGAGCCGCTCCTCCACCGCCAGGCCGATCTCGGCTCGGACGCATTCCACCGAACGCTGGCCGACGCGCTGGTCCTGAGCGGGCTCGCCATGGCCGTGGCGGGGTCGAGCCGCCCGTGCAGCGGCGCCTGCCACGAGATCTCGCACGCGATCGACGCGCTCTACCCGCAGCAGGCGAGCCACGGCGAGCAGGTGGCGGTCGGAGCGCTCTTCGCCTCGTTCCTTCGTGAGGACGGGCTCTTCGAGGTGCTCGACGCCGCCTTGCAGGCCCACGGGGTCGCGCGCCTGCCCGCCGACCTCGGGCTCGACGACGAGCAGTTCTCGGCCGCGGTCGTCAAGGCCCCTTCCACCCGTCCCGACCGGTACACCATCCTCGAGCGTCTCGACCTGGATGAGGGCGCGACCCGCGAGCGAGTCACGAGCTATGTCGATGCCCTCGATCACTGAGCTCCGGGCCGAGACGCAGCCCGACTGGCTGCTCGCCCGCCCGGGGGCCGAGCACTGGGCGGGCCGCCTCTACATGCGCCGGCTCTCGCCCTACCTGACCCGGCTGATCCTCCCGACCCCGTTGCCGGCGAACGGCGTCACCGCGCTCATGATCCCGGCCGGGCTCCTGGGCGCGTTCGCGCTCACCTTCGGGGGGATCTGGCCGGCGGTGCTCGCCGCCCTGCTCATCCAGCTCCAGCTCCTCCTCGACTGCTCGGACGGCGAAGTGGCCCGCTGGCGCAAGCAATTCTCGCCGGCCGGGGTGTACATCGACCAGCTCGCCCACTACTCGACCGAAGCTGCGATCCCGGCCGCGCTCGGCGTTCGCGCGGACGGCGGCTGGGACTCGATCGGCGGGTGGACGGCCCTCGGCCTCCTGGTCTCGGTGCTCATCCTCTTCCTGAAGGCGGAGACGCACCTCGTGCAGTACGCGCTCCAGCGTTCGGACCGGCCAGTCGCGGCGCAGGGCCCGGATGGGGCGGCCCCGCCTAGGCTCCTCCCTTCCGTGCGCCCGTTCCAGGCGGTCGAGGGCTCGCTCCTGGCGCTCGCCGCGGCGATCGTCGACGCTCTGGCGGACGGCCTCGAGGGAACGCGGATCCTCGTCGTCGGGCTCGCCGCCGCGGCCGCCGTCGCGGTCGTCGGGCACCTCGCGGCGATTCTCTGGTCCGGCCGCCTCAAGTGAAGGTGTGACGGGCCGAGCGACTAATCTGGTCGCGATGAAACGCCGGGAACGCCCATTATGAGCGCCGTCGCCGAGGCGGGCCGCGGAAGAGACGACTTCAGCGGCGAATACCACGTCTACGAGCCGCACCGGGTCGGGCTGCCTCCGCTGGGCCCGTACTTCCGTGCCCTGTGGGCGCGACGCCAGTTCCTGTTCGAGCTCGCGCGCACGAACCTCCGTGCCCAGCACTTCAACACGACCCTCGGCCAGCTGTGGCTGATCCTCAACCCCGTGATGCTGGGGATCGTCTACTTCACGCTCGTCTACATCATCAGGAGCGGCGGACGAGGATCGATCTTTCTCGCGCACCTGATGCTCTCCCTCTTCGCCTTTCGCCTCGTCAGCACCGCGGTCGGAAGCGGAGCGCGCTCCGTGGTCGGCGGAGGGAGGCTCATCCTGAACACCGCCTTCCCGCGCCTCATCCTTCCGCTCGACTCGGTGCTCGAGTCGTTCATGCGCTTTCTGCCCACGGTCGGCGTCTACGCCATCGTGCACGTCATCGTCGGCCTGCCCATCGGGCCCTCGCTCCTGTGGGCGGTCCCGATCATCGCCCTCATGACGACCTTCGGAGCGGGAGCGGCGATGTTCACCGCGACGGCGCAGGTCTACTTCCGCGACCTGACCAACTTCCTCCCGTATTTCACGCGGATCTGGCTCTACACGTCGCCGATCCTGTTCTACGCCGAGGACGTGCCGGACAAGCTCCGGCCGATCCTCTACTGCAACCCGATGTATCCGATGCTGGGCTCTCTGAACTACGCCGTCATCGAGGGCCGGACGCCCCCGGCGGGGCTGCTCCTCGCGAGCTTCGCCTGGGCGATGGCGACAATCGTCGCCGGCACGCTCTTCTTCATCTCCCGGGAACGCGAGTTTGCGATCCGCATCTGACAACCCCGTGCTCGAGCGGCAGGCGCCGGAGACCGAGCCCTGGACGATCCGCGTCCAGGACCTCTCGGTCACTTACCGGACCGCGATCGAGAAGAAGCCGACGCTGAAGAAGACGCTCGTCCGCCTCGGCCGGCGGCAGCGGATCATCCGCGAGATCCAGGCTGTCAGGGACGTGTCCTTCCAGGTGCCGCACGGCCACGTGCTCGGAGTCGTCGGCGTCAACGGCGCCGGAAAGTCGACGCTCCTCCGCGCGATGGCGGGGATCCTGCCGCCCACCGAGGGCAAGGTCGAGGTTCTCGGCCGCGTCAGCACCCTCCTTGCCCTCGGCGTCGGCTTCAAGAACGACCTCACCGGGCGCGAGAACGTCGTGCTCGGGGGCCTCGCGGCCGGCCTGACCCGGGACGAGGTGGCGGCGAAGTACGAGGAGATCACGGAGTTCGCAGAGCTCGGCGACTTCATGGACATGCCGATGCGCACGTACTCGTCGGGCATGTACGGGCGCCTCGCGTTCTCGGTCGCGATCAGCATGGATCCCGACATCCTCCTGATCGACGAAGCGCTCTCGACAGGCGATGCGCGCTTCAAGGAGAAGTCCTTCGAGAAGATGCGCGAGCTCTGCGCCGAGGCCCGGACGATCGTCCTCGTGAGCCACGGCCTGCGCAGCATCCGCGAGCTCTGCGACGAGGCAATCTGGATGCACGAGGGCCGGATCGCGATGCACGACCAGTCGGGCGCGGTCATCGACGCCTACCGCGACTTCCTGCACCTGAGCGAGAGCGAGGCGGCGAACGAGGATGTCTGAGGCGGCCCCGCGGACACCCGAGTCACCCGGCGCGGCATCCAAAGTCACCGAAACCGCGAAGAGCGCCCTGCGCCCCGCTGCGAGGCGGATCCGGATCGCGACGCGGCGCGCCCGCATCCTGCCGGGCTTCATCATTATCGGCGCCCAGCGGGCGGGGACGACGAGCCTCTTCTACTACCTCCGCCGCCACCCCGACATCCGCCGGCCCTCGAGTGGGGACGGGACGGTGGACTGGCCGAAGGAGCTGCACTTCTTCGACGAGCACTACGGGCGCGGCCTCGACTGGTACCGCACGTTCTTTCCGCTCGCCGCGGAACGGAGGCTGGCCCGGATGCGCGGGCGCGACATCGTCGCCGGCGAGGCGACCCCGTACTACCTCTTCCACGAAGCGGTGCCGGGGCGCGTCGCCGCCTCGGTCCCGGACGTACGCCTCATCGCGCTACTGCGCGACCCGATCGAGCGCGCCTACTCCCACTACCAGCTCATGCACCGCACGGGGCGCGAGAAGCTCTCGTTCGCAGACGCGATCGCGGCCGAGGAGAAGCGGCTCTCCAAGCAGGATCTGACCGCGGAGGAGCAGGTCAAGAACGCGAAGGGGGACCGCGCCCACCACCATCACCGCCACCGGGCCTACCTGAGCCGCGGCCTGTACGCCGACCAGCTCGAGCGCTGGTATGCGCATTTCCCCCGCGAGCAGCTGCTGGTGATCCGTGCCGAGGACTTTTCGAGCCGGCCGACGGAGATCTACTCGGAGGTCCTCAGGTTTCTCGGCGTGCGCGAGTGGCAGCCGACCGACTTCATCGCAAGAAACCGCGGGACATACGCGCCGATCGACCCCGAGCTCAGAGCTCAGCTCGAGGAGCGTCTAGCGGAGCCGAACGCGCGCCTGGCCGCCCTGCTCGGCTGGGAGCGGACGTGGGACCGGCCCGCCGCCCATGACAGTTCACTTCATTCACGTCGGTAAGTGCGGCGGCACGGCCCTGCGCTTCGCAGTCAGGGAGGCGCAGGAAGAGAGGGGGCCGATCGAATCCCGCTGGGGACCGCTCTCGGCGCAGGCCGGGCACAGGGTCACGCTCGCCGACGTCCCGGACGGGGATACGGCCGTCCTCGCCTTCCGCGACCCGGTGAGCCGGTTCGTCTCGGGGTTCTACAGCCGCCTCCGGAAGGGCCGCCCGCGCCACTTCCGCGAATGGTCGGACCACGAGCGCAAGGCGTTCGGCTGGTTCGAGACTCCCGAAGACCTTGCCGACGCCCTCGGTGACGGCTGGCGGCGGCGGCGGCGCGCCGAGTTCGCCATGCGGTCGATTCGCCAGCTGCGCCGACCCATGACGAGATGGGCCGGCCGACCCGCCTTCTTCCGCGAGAACCTCGACAAGGTGCTCTACGTCGCGCGGCTCGAGACCCTCGACGAAGACTGGGAGCGCCTGAAGGAGCTGCTCGACATCCCGCGGGACGTGCTGCTGCCCCAGGACGACCGAGGCGCGCACCGGACGACCTACCCCCGTGACACGGCGATCGGCGAGCGCGGCCGGCAAGCGATCGCCCGCTGGTACGCGGAGGACTATGAGCTGATCGAGATCGCCGACAGCCTCCACGAAGGGCGTTTCGGCCCGAGAGCAGCGCCGGCGGCGGACTAGGCCGAGCGCAGGCGCTTGCGGATGGAGGCGCGCTCTTCCGCAGGCAGGACGACCGGGAGCAGCGCGAGATACGCGGCGAACCCGGCCAGAGCCGTCGTCCCGAGGGCCAGCCACCAGGCCCGGTCGTCCATGAGGGCGTGTACGGCGAAGGACGCGACCAGCGCTGCGCCCGCCGGCAGGGCAAGCCCGGCGTAGGACCGCTCATAGGGCTGGATGCCGACTCGCCGGCGCACCTGGAAGAGCCGCACGACGTTGAGGCCCGAGATGCTCAGGGCCGACGCGGCAGCCGTGCCTTCGATCCCGAAGGCCGCCGTAAGCCCCGCGGCGAGAGCCACGAGCAGCACAACGGCGACCGCGTTGTCGACGAGGTCGACCCCCGTGAAGCCGGTCATGATCAGGATGAAGCCGACGCTCCCCGTCGCGACGTTCAGCGCCTGGCCGGCGAGGAGGATCCTGAGCGCGTCCTCGCCGACGGCGAAGCGAGGGGAGAAGGCGCGCAAAACGTCGTCCGCCGCTACGAAGAGCACGATCAGAAGCGGCAGGGTGGCCGCGAGCGCCCAGCGGGTGCTGCGCTTGAAGAGCGCGTCGAGCCGCTGCCGCTCTCCGCGTGCGTGGAGGTCGGCGGCGAAGGGCGAGAAGACGAGGCTCACTGAGGTGAGGAAGAGGAGCAGGACCTGGGAGATCCGCGCCGCGGCCGAGTAGGCATCCAGCTCGGTCCCGCTTTCGAAGGCAGCGAGCACCCAGAGGTCGGCCCAGAACATCGCCTGGGCAAGGAGCGCAGCGGGAGCGCGCGGGAGCCCGTAGCGCAGCGCCGAGCGAACCTCTTCGCGGCTCGCCGGCCGCTCCGCGTAGCCGGCGGCCGCGCGGCGCCAGAGCGTGCGTGCGGCGATCGCCGCAGCGAGCCACGACACATCCCAGGCCACCACCGCGGAATCGGTCGCCCCTCCCGCGGCGATCGCCGCGCCGGCGACGCCGATCCAGACGAGCGGCTGGCCGATCCAGAAGACGTAGAGCGTCTGGCTCATCTGCCCGAGGCCGCGGGTCGCGCCAAGGTAGACGTTGGTCAGAGCGATGACCGGGACGCTGAGCGCGGCAAGCCCGATGACCCGCGCGTACTCCCCGTAGAGGGGCGCCGTCGCCGCGAGGCCGGCGGCCACCAGCACGCTGGCCGCGAGCGCGATCCCGGCGCAGCGCTCGACCAGACTGCGGAGATTGCCCACTTCGCGGGCGCCGCGCCCGATGGCGACGAGGCGCACCGCGGCCATGTCCATCCCGAAGCGGCTGCCGGCGGACGCGACGAAGGCGACCTGTACCGCGACCGTGACGAGGCCGAACCCGCCGGGCGGCAGCGTGTGGCCGAGGAGGATCTGGACGCCGAGCGCGGCGAGGACGCCGGCCACCAGGCCGACGACGTTCAACGCCGTCCCTGTGAGGAGCGTCCGCTCTTCGCTCACGCCCTCGCCCGCTTCACGGGCCGAGCGCCTATTCCAGGTAGCCAAGGCCGCGCAGGCGCTCTTCCACCTGGCGCTCCTCTTCCGCGCTGTAGACCCCGACCGACTCGGTGGCGGGAGCGCTGCTCCACTCCGCGTCCGGCTCGAGGCCGGCCGCGCGCGCGATCTGCTCGGCGAAGTCCGCGAGCGAGATCTCCGGGCCCTCCTCGTGCGCGATCCCCTGGCCGGCGAGGACGTAGATGCCCTCGGGCCGGTGGTCGCCGGAGAGCCAGTCGGCGGGCGCGACCATGTGCCGTGCGCGGGCGAGGCTGTAGAGGGGCGCGGGCTGAAGGAGGAGGTCGGGCGCCCGGTCGAGGTAGGGGCCGGAGAGGACCTCTTCCTTCCGAGCCACGTGTCCGATGGGGCGCAGGCCGGTGTCCGGGTCCTCGAACGCCAGGAGCTTCGCCGCGACCTCGTCCCGCACGCGCTCGTAGTCGGCGGGGTCGACGGTTCCGTGCGGCTCGCGGCCGACGAGGTTGACCGAGACGCCCTCGCCCGTCGAGACGACGCTGGTGTAGGCCTGCGTGCGCGACCAGTCGAGCGGCGGCGTCGGCACGGCGACGCGCCCATGCAGGCGAAGCTTGTCGTAGAGAACACGTGCGACCGCGCGGACGCGGCCCCACGACAGGAGGTTGACGAGCCTCGACCCGGCGCCGAAGCGGAGGAAGCCCTCGTGCTCGAGGATCTTGTTCATCGAGAGCGAGCGCGTGACGGGCTGGTGCCCGTGGTCGGACATGAGGATGACGAGGTCGTCGTCGTCCACCCGTTCGAGCAGCGAGCCGAGCTCCTTGTCGAGCAGCCGGTAGAGGTCGCGCACGCGCTCGCCGGCGGGAGTGGCGGAGGCCTGGGCGTACGCGGGATGCCCGGGATGGACGTACTCGAGCAGGCAGTGCTGAGCCCGGTCCGGCGAGACGAAGACGAGGCAGGCGGCGTCCCAGGGCTCTTCGTCCAGGAGGGTGCGCATGGCTTCAGCGCGGCGGCGAGTGATGTCCTCGAGCTCCTCGACGAGCTCGACCGGCTTGTTGCGGAACGTGGTCCATGAGCCGCCGTTGATCGGCCAGTTCAGGCGCGGGCCGGCGTCGCCGGGGTGGCTGTAGGTCGTTCCGGGCGGAATCGGGCCCCCGGCGATCACCACGCCCTGGATCTCGGGCGCGGGGAACGTGAGCGGCACGTTGACGACCAGAGCGGTCTTCCCGGCGCTCGTGAAGCGGTCGAGCCAGGTCGGGGCGAGAATCGAGCGCGACGAGACCGGCAGCCTGCGCGAGGCCCCGGGCCGGTACTCGAGGATGTCGAAGACGCCGTGCCCTCCCGGGTCGCGCCCGGTGAGAAACGTCGGCCACGCCGCCCAGGAGTGGGACGGCATGCACGAGCGCGAGACACCGCGCCGCCCGCGTTCGATCAGGCCCTGCAGCGCGGGCATGTCCCCGGCCGCGACGAGCGGGTCGAGGATGTCCCAGTCCGCGCCGTCCCAGCCGATCACGAGAGCCCTGTTCGCCATGCCGCGCGGAAGGATACCGAGGGCCTGCTCGGCGCTCTCCGGTTCTCCCTAGCCGACCGAAGACGGAGCCTGCTCGCGCTCCGCGAACCACTCGACCGTCTTTGCGAGGCCCTCGGCGAGCGTGTGCGCGGGCGCGAAGCCGAGGAGGTCGGCGGCGCGATCCGGCCTGGCGAACGTCCTTTCCACCTCGCCGCGCCTGCGCTTTTCGTAGTGCACCGGGACGCCGGTGGCGCCGGTTAGCTCGAGGATGAGCTCGGCGAGGGAGCCGATCGAGGTCTCCTGGCCCGAGGCGAGGTGCACGACCTCGTCCTTGAGCGGAGCGTCGAGGCCCGCACAGATCCCGTCGCAGAGATCCTCGACGTAGAGGAAGTCGCGGGTCGCCGCGCCGTCCCCGTAGACGACGAGCGGCTCCCGGCGCAGCGCGAGGCGGATGAAGTTCGTGATCACGCCCTTCTTGTGCGCGGAGATCGGCCCGTAGACGTTGGCGAAGCGCAGCGCGACGACCGGGAGGTCGAAGGAGCCCGCGAAGGCGTGGCAGTACGCCTCACCGCAGAGCTTGCTCGCTCCGTACGGCGAGATCGGCCACGGCAGCGTGCCCTCGTCCACGGGAGGCTTCGCGTTGCCCATGATCGCCCCGCCCGTCGAGGCGAAGACGACCTTCCCGACGCCTGCCGTCGCCGCCGCGCGCAGCACCACGAGGGTGCCGCGCACGTTCACGTCGAAGTTCGGGATCGGATCCTGGACGGACTCGACCACCGAGCCGAAGGCGGCCAGGTGGACGACCGCGTCCACGCCCGCGGCCGCGCGCCCCATGGCCTCTTCGTCCCGGATGTCCGCCTCGAGGATCTCGACGTCCGCGCCGTCCAGGTAGGAGGCGCTACCGCGCGAGAAGTCGTCGAGCGCGCGGACCTCGACGCCGCGCGCGAGCAGCTTCGGGACGAGGTTCGCCCCGATGAAGCCGCACGCGCCGGTGACGAGAGCTCGAGCCGGAATCTCTACGAGGGGAGCCGGTCTGCGCCGACCAGAGGCTCACTCGCCGGCTGCGCCTGCTCGAGGTCCTTGCGCCAGTACGAGCGGCACGGGATCTTCTCCGGATCGCATCGGTGCGAATACTTCTCGGCGATCTCGGTGACCTCGGCCATGAGCCCGTCCTCGAGGGTGATCGGCACGAGGCCGAGGTCGAGGAGCTGGCGGTTCTCCACGAAGAGGTCGTTCTCGGCTGCTTCGTTCCGCGGATTGTCGACGAAGTCGATCTCGGCGCCGGTGAGGCGCGAGACGAGCTCGGCCAGGTCGATCAGGCGGTGGGTCTCGGTCATCTGGTTGAAGATGCGCACCCGCTCGCCGTGCGCAGGCGGGTTCTCGACGGCCAGCTGGATGCAGCGGACGCTGTCCTGGATGTGGATGAACGCGCGCGTCTGGCGCCCGGTTCCGTGGACGGTGAGCGGGTAGCCGATCGCCGCCTGCATGAGGAACCGGTTCAGCACCGTCCCGTAGTCGCCGTCGTAGTCGAAGCGGTTGATGAGCCGCTCGTCGTGGCGGGTGTCCTCGGTCTGCGTCCCCCAGACGATTCCCTGGTGGAGGTCGGTCACGGACACCTCGTCGTTCTTGTTGTAGTAGGCGAAGAGGAGCTGGTCGAGGGTCTTCGTCATGTGGTAGACGCTGCCCGGGTTGGCCGGGAAGAGGATCTCCTGCTCGATGTCCTCGCCGTCCGCGCCCGCGATCTTCACGCCGAGGTAGCCCTCGGGGATCTTGAGCCCCGGAGCAGGGCCGTACCCGTACACGCCCATCGTCCCGAGGTGCACGACGTGGGTGTCGAGGCCGGCCTCGACGATCG
>Ga0207674_10003555_pt1 | contig 19018 bp, 14 predicted proteins | sample KBSCornC72_FD_184303 | JGI IMG/M metagenome (GOLD analysis project Ga0207674, IMG submission 184303) | Corn rhizosphere microbial communities from Kellogg Biological Station, Michigan, USA - KBS Corn C7-2 (SPAdes) (version 2) | ecosystem: Host-associated > Plants > Roots > Rhizosphere > Soil ... | reverse complement strand
AAACGCCGCCGCCTGCTGGACTACCTGAAGGCGCACGATTCCGATCGCTACCGCGACGTAATCACAAAGCTCGGTATCCGCAAGTAAATCAGAAAGCATACGTTGAACCGGAAGCACCCAGACCGGAACCTGGTCATGGCCCCGCTACATTCTGCATTCGGGGCCATGGTGTACCTGGCAAATCTTCAATCGCGCCGGGGCTTGCGTGGAACTGTCGGCTTTCTTCAAGCCGCGTCCCAGCTTCAGACCAAAACAGACGCCGCCTCGAAGCACTCGTTCGAGACGGCGCTTCTCTATGGATCGAAATCCTGCGATTCCGGTACCGCCCAACCTTCAAGTTTCCCAAGCGACAAAATGAAACGAGGACACTATGTCTAAACAAGAAGTGACAGTCGAGCTTGCTGGCGGCAAGCGGCTGGTCTTTGAGACCGGGCGCATGGCCAAGCAGGCTTCCGGCGCTGCACTGGTATCCACGGGCGAGACCGTGGTTCTGGCCACCGCGGTTGCGTCTCCCGACCAGCGCGAAGGCATCGATTTCTTCCCCCTTACCGTGGACTACCGCGAGTACACATACGCCGGCGGCCGCATCCCCGGCGGCTTCATCAAGCGTGAAGGCCGGCCGAGCGAAAAGGAGATCCTGACTGCCCGTCAGATCGATCGTCCCATCCGCCCGCTCTTCCCGGAAGGTTTCCGCAACGAGACCCAGGTCATCGCACTCGTCTTCTCCGCGGACAAGCAGAACGACCCCGACGTGATCGGCATCAATGCCGCCGCCGCTGCCCTGGCCCTTTCCGACATCCCGTTCGGCGCCACGGTTGGAGCTGTCCGCGTAGGCCGCGTCAATGGCGAGTTCGTGATCAACCCGACCTATGAGGAGCGCGCCAACACCACCGTCAACATCATGGTCGTCGGTCACAAGGACGGCATCGTGATGATCGAGTCCGGCGCAAAAGAGGAGACCGAAGATGTCATCCTCGCCGCCATCGAATTCGGTCACGAAGAGATCAAGAAAATCTGCTCCGCCATCGAAGAGCTCGTCTCCAAAGCAGGAAAGCAGAAACGCTCCTTCAACGCTCCCGTGTTCGATGAGGAGTACTACAACGGCCTCAAGAGCAAAGTCGGCGAGCGCCTCAAGGACGCCCTCGATACCAAGGCGCACAGCAAAATCGAAAGCTATTCGCTCATTAAGCAGATCAAGGATGAACTGGCCTCCGATCTACCCGCTGACGATCCCGACGCCAAGAAGAAGCTGGCACACTACTACGAAGCCCTGCGCGAGCGCACCTTCCGTGAGCAGGTAACGAAGGAGCGCATTCGTCCCGACCGTCGCGCCTTTGACGAAATCCGGCCCATCTCCATCGAGACTAAAGTTCTTCCCCGCACCCACGGTTCGGCCCTCTTCACTCGCGGTGAGACTCAGGCGCTCGTTACCGCCACCCTCGGCACCGCTGATGAAGGTCAGCGTCTCGAGAGCTTCGAAGGCGAGAAGAAGAAGAACTTCATGCTTCACTACAACTTCCCGCCCTTCAGCGTGGGTGAAACAGGACGTATGTCCGGCGTAGGCCGGCGTGAAGTCGGTCACGGAGCTTTGGCGGAACGGGCGATCACGGCTGTTCTCCCGGAAGGAGCCGATCAGCCCTACACAATCCGCATCGTCTCCGACATTCTCGAGTCCAACGGCTCTTCCTCGATGGCCTCCGTCTGCGGCGCCAGCCTCGCGCTGTTCGACGCGGGCATTCCCCTCGCCGGCGCAGTCGCAGGCGTTGCCATGGGTTTGGTGAAGGAAGGCGACGACTACGCCATCCTTACCGACATTGCCGGAGCTGAAGATCACTACGGCGACATGGACTTCAAGGTTGCCGGAACTCGCAAAGGCATTACCGCCCTTCAGATGGATATCAAGATCGGCGGCCTCACGCGCGAAATCCTTCAACAGGCAATGGAGCAGGCCAAGCGCGGCCGACTCTTCCTGCTTGATAAGATGGATGCCGAGTTGAGCGGCCCCCGCACAGAGCGCTCGCAATACGCTCCGCGCATCGAGACGCTCATGATTCCCACTGACAAGATCCGCGACCTGATCGGCAAGGGCGGCGCTACCATCCGTGGCATCGTCGAGCAGACTGGCGCGAAGATCGATGTCGACGATACCGGCAAGGTCAGCGTGGCTTCCAGCGACGCCGACGGCCTCAAGCGCGCGCTCGAGATGATCGGCAACATCACAGCTGTCCCCGAGATCGGCAAGGTATACCTCGGCAAAGTTGTCCGGATCGCGGAGTTCGGCGCATTCGTCGAGCTGTTCCCTGGAACCGACGGGCTCCTGCACATCTCCGAGATCGCGGAGCATCGCGTCAAGGAAGTGAAAGATGAGTTGCGCGAAGGCGATCAGGTCATGGTCAAGGTTCTCGCCATTGAGGGCAACCGCATCAAGCTCAGCCGCAAGGCCCTGATCAGAGAGCAGAAAGCAAAGCTGGCGGCAGCTTCCGGCGCACCCGTGGACAATGGGGAAGCCGGCCCAGGCGCCCCGGTCAGCAGCGGGTCCGAAGAAGCCCCAAGGCCTCCGAGAGCCTCCCGTCCGCGTAACGAATTCGACGAGCGTCAGCCCCGCTCCAACCAGAGCACGATTCTGATTGAGGGCGGTGAGGACTTCGACGACGAAGAGGGCGGTGAAGAGTTCGACGAAGAGAACGAACCTAACTTCAACCGTGCTGACGGTGCTCCCGTCGTTACAGGGCAGGGAGCCGGACCTCGTCCCGGCGGTGTCCCTGGCGGCCCCGGTGCCAACAACAGAAGGCGCCGTCGTCGTCGCGGTGGTCGTGGCGGCCAGGGTAGCGGCGGCGGTAGAGGCTGAATAACCCAGCCTCAGTCAGCTGCGAACAAACAAAAGCGCCCGGGCCAGTCCCGGGCGTTTCTCTTGATCTTAAATTTCAGCTAGACTTAGGCGCATGCGCAGCCATCTTGAATCCGGCACTTTCGCCACCATGTGACTCAAGAGGCCGCTCCGACCTTACCGGCAGCCTATCCGCCGCTGCATCACGCAATTCGTTCTTAGTGTCATACATCCGCAGATCCGCCGCGATGCAGAGCGATTCAATATCCGTCGCATCGTCAGGAAACACCGCAACGCCGATGCTGGCCCCAACCTGCACCGTGTTATCCCCAATCTGCAGCGGTTCGCGCAGCATCTCCATCAGCGACTTCGCCACAAGTTTCGCATTGGACCGATTCGTCGGCTCTTCGAGAATCAGAGAGAACTCATCGCCGCCCGTGCGTGCCACCGTATCCGAACGGCGCACCCGGCTCGAGAAAATCTCGCTCACCTTCCTGAGAAGCAAATCGCCGGCATGATGACCCAGGCTGTCATTCACTTGCTTGAAGTGATTCAGATCAATCACAAGCAGAGCTGCCTTTGACTCCATGCGGCGCGCCCGCTCCAGCGAAAGCGACAGGCGGTCGAGGAACAGCCTGCGGTTTGGAAGCCCGGTAAGTTCATCGTGCAGCGCAAGGTACTTATTGTGCTCGATCTGATCTTCCAGAAGAAGGAGGATCATTCCCACCGCTACCACGTACTTGGGAAGGTTCCAGACCTCAGTCTCAATCCGTGCTGCGGGAGCAAAAGAGTTAACAAACGGACCAACGACGAATACCGCAGCCCATCCCATGAATCCAATAATGCTGATAAGGGATCCGGCGCTTCCACGCCCCCGGTAGCTGTACCAGACGTGAATGCAGCATCCGAAGTAGACCGCAAAAAGGACGGCATTCGCCGCCAAGGCCAGCCCGTTGCCCGGTCGATTCTGGAACGCAAGCAGGAAGACCGACAACACGCAGTAGAGTCCCACCAGCAGCCACCGCAGCACATGCGTAAAATTCCTGCGCGCGCCTAGAGCGATGGCAAGCGGTGCCGCACCGAACAGTACAGCAGCTATATCAAGAGCCCATACAGCCGGATGTTCGCTTCCCAGCAATATGATGTAGACCATGTTTGTGCCAAGAAGGGAAGCCAACATCCATTGGCTTGACCGTTCCATTCGATAGGGGACCGAGGCCCACATAAAAACCACACCGGCGGCTGCCAGGCTGATCAGTCCGGTATCCCCTGCCAGGGTGCCCCAGAGTCCCGGAGAGAACCGGAAAATAGAAGCGGCGAAATGGACCGCAATCAGGACCCACCCCATCAGCCAGTGGCGAGAGGTAGTGGTCTGCCCGCGGCGCGCAACGGATGCGAATGCGCACGTAAGCGCGGCAACGGCAGCCAGATCCGGTAGTTTGCTCCAATCCACCACGAAAGATCCTCAGCGAAAACAGAATGAGGTTTCAAAAGACCTCAGCGCACCAATAATGGTGCCTCTAATTCTAGTTGCGTTTCTAATTATGACTGCGGATCGTACCTCTTTCGTTGTATGGCGAACTGGGTTCATACCAAACTTGCGTAATCTTGCACTCACGGAAAAGATTGAACCTTTGGAAAACCTGAGGGAAACTAGGTGTTCAATCAGGAATATGGCAGCGAGCTTATACATAGTCGTAGAAGGGGAAGACCCCGGCTTTGATATCTTCGTCAATGGCCATGCCCTTGCACGCAATGAGGATGCATTGGAGCGCCTCGCTGAATCGCTCTGCGTCCCTCCGCTGCTCCAGTTCTTTTCTGCGGATGAGAACTCCATGTGCGTGCTGCTGGAACAAGGCGCCGGAGATCCCGAGTGGGCTCATCATCTGCCAGAGCCCCAATGGTTCAACCCCACCGAGGGCCTGACAACTGTAAGAGCGTTTATCCGCTTCCTTTCCGACTCACCTGCTTCGTTTGGATCGGAAACTCAGCCTGTGCTTTTGGAACTACGGGAATACGAGACCGTCCTGGTCAAAACGGAGAAGTACAATCTCCGCTGGCACCTCGCCGTAAGCTGGCGATAGAACACACCTGCTACCTGCCAAAACTCTGATCCTCAGCCACCCAGCCCCCGGATTTCCACAACCAGCCCTCACTCAAAACACGAGCAAATCACGATAATCAACTGCATACAAAGGAAATAACTTCCACATCGATAGTACCCTCTGAAACGAGTACCCCTGCGCAGTCACTAACCTTTGTGGAATACCACTCCGATCCCTTCCAATGCTATCTTCTAACTTCGGCCAGCACTCGAACCTCTCCCGGAATCGAGGCAATCGGAACGCATTTTCTTTGAACACGGACTCTTCCCTGATGATTGCGACGCAAATGGAAGCGACGTTTTGCCGTGCATACAACGCCTCGAAGGCCCAACGCCTGGGCCTGCGAATTACTCTTGCCGATTGCGGTGGTGAACCATTCAAGCTCATGAAGGTCATCCTGGATGGCCTCGCCCAGAATCCCGAAGCCGCATTTTGGCTCACCAATCTTCAGCACTCTCCGCAGATCGTCCGCATATTCCCGCTGGATTTCGCTTACCTCGATTCCGATCTGAACATCCTCCAGGCGGTGGAATTGCCTCCGGGTATCCCGCTGCCCAAGTTTCATCCCCACGCCGCCAGCGCACTCATCCTGCCTCTTGGCTTCCTAGCTTCGAACAACACCTCTGAAGGCGATCAGCTCCTCATCTGTTCTGAAGATGAATTCGACCTGCGCATTGCCAAATTCAATCCAGCGTCAGAGCGCACCCGCTCCTCTAGCACTGAGCTAAGAAATTCGTCGGACACCGAGTTGGCGAGCACCGTAGCTCTTCCCGCCCTTAGTTTCGAGCCGACACCCTTCTTCACTCAGAAATCCACCCTTCCTGTCCAACCGCCCGCCATGGGCTCTGGAAGCGGCTTCACTCGGGCGCTCGCCAGCACCTGGCAGGTCGCAACCGCAACCGCAGCTCCGCTGCTCTTGGAACCTGAAGAACCTAAGTCAACTGGAACCGTCGTCGAATCCGAATCGCGGAATCCCCAACCACTCACCAGCAGCAACGTCAATTCTTCCGAGGCCCCCGAAGCTCCCGAAGCAACGCCCTCCACTATCAACCTGACCCAGGTCGCAGTCCAGGAACGCGCCGTGGTCAAATCCGATTCTCCCGAGCAGGATCCTCCCGGGCTGCCCATCTCTTCTTCTGGCATCCAACCTGATCCTGCACCCGAGACGCCCGTTCTTAGCGCAACTGAAGAGCTTATTGCTCGCAGCAGAGAAGCTGCCGAGAAGGCATATGTAAAGGTCGCCTCCACTTCCGCACCGCCGTCGGGCAAAGCGAAAAAGAAGTCCGCCCGCCAGGACGAAAAGAAGAGGGAACACCTCGGCAACAAAGTTGTCCGCTGGCTCGCCCTCGACGAGCCTCTCCCAGAGCGGCGCAAAATCATCCGCCTTGTTTTGCAGGGACTTCAAGCCTATGAAGCAAGCGGCGACTCAGCCCGTCGCTACAATGTCCGCGACATCTGCCCGCCGGGCCTCTTCATCCAGACCGACCGCCCGTGGCAGCAGGGCGAAGTCATCTCTCTCGTCCTCGTCAAAGAAGGCGCAACCGATAAAGACTCCGAACATCGCGTCAGCATTCAAGCCCGCATCGTCCGACGCGATAGAGAAGGCGTAGGCGTCGCATTTGTCTTCCCTGAGGGCACAGAATTCCAGCCATGGCAGCGCGCTAAAACCAAACGCTCCGACGAATCCGAAGCCGACTTCATTCTCCGCGAACTCCGCCTCGCCCGTGCCCTCGGCTTCCTCCGCCGACTCTGCCCGTGGTCCGCCAATGAAGTCAATCACGCGCTTCTCGAGCGCCTCAGCAACAAGCGCGTAACCAGTGCCGTCGAGATCGCCCTACAGGCCGAAGACATCCTCCTTCGCAGCGGTCATGTAGCCCAGCCCTTTGTCTCTTCAGAAATCATCGTCCGCATCATCGAAGGCGGATCATGGATCGACGAAGACTGGATCCGCAGAATGTGGGCCGGTCTCCTCGTCTCCTCGTGCAGCGCCGATGGCAAAGACCGATCGAACCTCCAGTTCATCGACCTCCTCGCCCGCCTCACGCCCATCCATCTCCGCATCTTTTCCTTCGCCTGCCGCCGCGGTGTGGAAGCCCTCGCATCCGGACAATCCGAAGCGGCCCTCGATCTCGACTCGACCTCTGAAGAGCTCATGGAAGCCGCCGACTCGCACAGTTTCTCGCGAATCCAACAAACCATTGGTCAGCTCTCCTCCGTAGGCCTCTTCGCTGAATCTGCTCGACCCTCCTACGTTGCCATGAGCGACCGAAGCAAAACCCGCACCACTCCCACCTCTCTCGGCCTAAGAATGTTCGCCCGGTGCAACGGACTCCAGTCCTAGTGCTGGGTGCCCATGTCTCCGTCATTAGAGACATGGGACACCAAAAGCCTCCCAGCATGGACCGATAAAGCCTCATCACATTCCATTCACCGTGCGCTGTTTAGAATGGGTGCATGTTCCTGCGCTCCGGTTTCCTGTCTCGCTCTCTTCATCACACCCTCGCAATCTCCCTCATCATCCTCCTCTCGATATCCTCTTCGAGTCCCGTTCACGCTCAGGCCTACGTCGGCAAACCCAAACTCGTCGTCATCATCGTCATCGATCAGTTTCGCGGTGACTACCTCAACCGGCAGCGCGCTCAATTCAAAAACCGCGGCTTCAATCTCTTCATGAACCAGGGCGCATGGTTCACCGATTGCTACTACGACTACGCCAACACCAAAACCGCCCCGGGACACGCCACCATCGGTACCGGAGCCTATTCCGACGGACACGGCATCGAATCCAACGAGTGGTGGGACGCCTCCCGCTCCGACGAAGTCAAAGTCACCTCAGTTCAAGACGAGCGCTATCAAATCGTCGGAATCCCCTCGACCAATCACGCGCCCGGGGCATCGCCTCTAAATCTTCGCGCTTCCACACTCGGCGACGAACTCCGCCTTGCCACTCAGGGCAAAGCCAAGGTTTTCGGGGTCTCCCTCAAAGATCGCGCCGCCATTCTCCCTCCCGGCCACGCCGCCAACGGCGCATTCTGGATCGATCCTTCCTCCGGCCAGTTCATCACCTCCACCTACTACATGGATCATTTGCCCGACTGGGCAACCCAATTCAATTCCAGCGATCGCATCACACAAGCCGAGCGCGAAGCCAACGCCGTCGGCACTAACAAGTTCTTCGACGCCGTAGGCCGCACACCTGCCGCCAACTCCTACGAGTTCGACTTCGCCAAGGCGCTTATAAAAGGCGAAAACCTCGGACAGCGTGGCGTCACCGATCTCCTCACAATTTCACTATCGGCAAACGACATTCAGGGCCACAGATTCGGCCCCGATTCCGACTCCGAGAATCAGATGATCCTCGCCCTCGACGGCCAGTTCGACAGGTTCTTTACCTGGCTCGATCAGAACATCGGCCTCCAGAACGTCTGGCTCGCCCTCTCCGCCGATCACGGCATCGCCCCCATCGCGGATGAAGCGGCCAAGCTCGGCATGAACTCCGCCATGCTCACGATGAAGACCGTCTATGAGCGGCTCGAAGAAGAACTCAACCAGCGCCACTCTCCCGGCGCTCATGTTCAATACCTCATGCCCGGCCCCGAACTCCCCTACATCAATCTCAACAAACATGCCTTTGAGAAAGTCCACATCACCGAACAAGCCGCCGAAGAAGAAGTAGCATCGCTCCTCCCCGAAATCGTCGATGCGCAAAATCCCGCACCATTCCCAATGCTGAAAGCCGGACAGCCCGACCATACCCAGCGATCTCAGCACCGCCTTCCGCCGGCCCCGCAATTCGCTGGCGCATACACCCGCCTTCAGATGGCCTACGGTCAGCTTCCCCAAACCGAGATGGGTCGCGAGCTCGCACACAGCTACGCCTACCACGGCAACTGGTTCGTCATGCTCCTCCTCGGCGGGTACCAGATGGAGGACGTCCGTGCCTGGGGCGGGACAACCCACTTCAGCCCATGGTCTTACGACCGTCATGTCCCCCTCGCCTTCTACGGAATCCCGTTCGTTCCCGGCGAGTATCATGAACGTGTGGCTCCCGTTGACCTGGCAACCACCTTCGCCGCGGAACTGGGCATTAATTTCCCCTCCGCTGCCGTCGGCCGTGTGCTCACCATCGCTCTTCAACCGGAGCAGAACAAACCAGTACCTCACAGGCCCTAAGGACAAACTCCGCGCGTGAAACCCGACATGAAAGTGCAGTTCGCTGGCATCGAGTTGACCAGCCCGGTCATCGCCGCCAGCGGCACCTTCGGGTACGGCATTGAATTCGAGGAGATCATCTCCCTCGAACGCATCGGAGCCTTCGTCACCAAGGGCATCTCGCTGGAGCCCATCCAAGGACACCCCGCGCCCCGTATCATTCAAACGGCCGCAGGTATGATCAACGCCATCGGCCTTCAGAACATCGGCGTCGCCGAGTTCATTGATAAGAAGCTCCCCGCGCTTCGCAACTACCCATCCTGCAAGTGCATCGTCAACGTCTTCGGCTACACCGTGGGCGAATACAAAGGCGTAGTCGAGCGCCTCAACGACGCGGACGGTATCGCCGCCTACGAACTCAATGTCTCCTGCCCCAACGTCCATGCTGGCGGCATGGCCTTCGGCTCCGATTGCGGCTCGCTCGAGTACCTCGTCCGCGAAGTCAAAGCAGTCTCAAAGCGCCCCATCATCGTCAAGCTTTCGCCCAATGTCACTTCCATCGCACAGATGGCCCGCACCTGCGCGCAGTCCGGCGCCGACGCCATCAGCCTCGTCAACACGTTCCTTGCCATGTCCATCGACGTGGAGACACGCAAGCCGCGTCTCACCAATGTCACCGGAGGCCTCTCAGGTCCCGCCATCAAGCCCATCGCCGTGCGCATGGTCTACGAGGCATCGAAGGCTGTCTCGATCCCCATCATCGGCCTCGGCGGAATCATCACTCCTGAGGACGCCATCGAATTCATGCTCGCCGGAGCCACCGCGATTCAAGTCGGCACAGCCAGCTACGCCGACCCCCGCGCCACGGAGCGCCTCGCCAAAGGCCTCGTCTCCTGGTGCCGCAGTCACCACGTTGACCGAGTAGCCTCCCTCACCGCCTCCCTCGAGCTCCCCCAGAAATAAACCCGCCTGTGCAGCACGTACGTCTTCGCTTTCTGGGCGGTGTTCCGGCGGGATTGCTCCGCGTTTGTTGGCCTTGCCACTTTCTTAGCCCAGGTACCACACCTTCCTCGGGTCAGCTTCAGCCCTTTGAAATGTCCACGCGTCTTCGATCAAACGAACCAGATCTACACGTGGTCTCCATCCCAGCAGCAGCTTCGCCTTGGTATTGTCCAGCCATGTGGAGTGATACTGCGTCTTCACATCGACGCTCGGCATTCCGCGCGTCGCTCTCAGATACTTTGCTATTTCTCGATAATCCACTGGCTCATCCATGCAGATGTTGAAGGTCTGCTGCCTTGACTTCGGATGATCCAGAGCCATCAGTATGGCCTCCACAAGATCCGTTACGTGCACAAAGTTGCGCTTCACCGGCGCTCCATCAGGATCAAGCATCACCGGAACGGTCTGGCTTCGCTGGTATTTTTCCGCCGCCTCCGGTCCCACCAGATCTCGCCAGCGCGGTCCGCCAAAAACATCCTCACCAAAGCTGAGGGAGTATTTGAAATCGTCCTTCTCCATAATCCATGGAGCCCTGAGGCAGCAGCCGTTCAGGTCGTACTGGACGTAGTACTGCTCCAGCATCACCTCTTCCAGCACCTTCGATAGCGGATAGCAGCCTGGATACGAGGTGTGCTTCTGCTGCTCTGTTACTGGAACCGGGTTTGGATAGAAGAAGTGGCCGAGCGCCGCATCGCCGCCGATCAAAATGAACTGCTGAAACGCGCTGCTTCGCCGACTCTCTTCCAGTAGCCAAAAGAGTCCTTTGACCGTCACGTCCATCACATCGTCTTCGGTTTCCTTGCAGGTTGCACAGTGAACCACATGCGTCACACCCGCCATAGCCTGGCGTACCACCGCCCGTTCGCTGATGCTCCCCGTTATGACCTGTACGCGAGCATGCTGTTCCAATTGCCGATTGTGACAAAGCACTCGAACGATCGAATTGCCATGCGTAGGCTCCTTCAGAATGCGGCGAACCAAGTTGCTGCCTACCTTGCCCGTCGCGCCCGTCACCAGGATGTGCCTCATTTGCATCTGCTCGATTTCAAAGATTTTCCTCGTATCCCTGACTGTACTTGTCCAAAGCCAAGAAACCTCAATGCGCCTCTTTGCCCCATGCCTCAACTTCCATCAAGCCTCCCGCACAATTCGAGCAGGGCCGGCCTGCAATACACGGCTACCGCAAGGCGTTGCCAGCCCCGAAGAACATCACCGCCCGCCGAATGGCGAGAATTCTAGCAAGTCCCAATCAATGAGAACACCTGATTCAAACTCGCGCGCAAATCATAGAAGAAAAGGAACATTGGAAAGGGACTGAGGAGCTGATTTCTGCAATCACATTCCCGCCAGAGTTTCACGTCACGGCTACCTTAGGCGCCGAATTCATGACCTTGGTCCCAATCGCAATTGGAATTCGTAATAGCCCCATTACCAGAGGGTCGTCGAAGCATTCCAACTCCCGGTGTACCGTATAGTCCACTGGAAATCTCAGGAGGGTGTTCGATGAATGTCGCGACCAGATCCGCCCCGAGTATTCTCCTGCTCTTGTGCAGCACAACGGCAATCCTGATGACTCTCACCGGCCTGGCATTTCTCCTCGCAACGCACCTCATCACTACGTTCAGCCGCGGTACGCGTCTCATCGGAGAAACCGACGCCATTTCCGTCGCGCTCATCTTCGGCGGAATCGCTGTCGCCCTCAAAACCATCGAGGTTCGCCTGCGGACGGATCGCGCTTCATCTCTGGATTAGCGCGCGCCGTCTACAGCCTGTTCCGACCGTCGATTACTGATCCAGATTTGTGAGATCAGCCAGGTTGTCGTATTCCTCGTCGGAGATATCGGGGGCGGGGTCGATTGGATCGAAGCCCTCTGGGAAGAGCTCGCGATACTCCCGCGTGATGACTTCTTTAGCCTGTTCGTCCGTGATCGGCTTGCCGCGCTCTCCCGCAACCGCCTTCAGCTTCTCAACAACATCGCCCCAGGTCTCTGCCATTCGGTCATTGTACCGATGCAAGCTGCGTAACACGCAACCTGAAGCATCTCATTCAAAAGAGGAGAATCAGATCCGCTCAAGATACTGGACCCGTACAAAAGCTAAGCCGTAAACGCTCAGCGCCGGATGAATGAGCCACTCACACCAGCTTGAACGAAAGTCGCTCAATCTGGCTTGGGCGTGCTACCGGGCTCCGTGCGTTTTCCTTTCAGATCGATCTGACCTGTCGTCACATGGGCATGCAGGCGATACTCACCGCCCTGGGTTGACTTCGAAACGCTCCGGAAGAACCCTCCTTTGTTCGCGTCGTACATTGGCGCGTTCACCTGCCCGATACTCACCGACGCATCCACGCTGCGGTAGTTCCAGTTGTGGTTATCAATTGTGATCTGCCCTGCGCCGACGGTGATGTCTTTATCGCCGGAGACCTGCTCCACCTTGATCTCGCCCGCAAACATCCGCACCATCAGGCTCGTTCGCTTGGGAACTTCAATCCGGATCTGCGCTCCGTGATTATGCCTCAGATGCTCGCCCTCAATCTTGAGCTTGCCTCCGGTTGCGTTGGGTGAAAAACGCAATCGAATGCGGCTTGCGTTCGCGTTGTCGCCATTGCGTGCATCGCAGGTGACGCGGATTGTCTCCTCGTCTGTTCCAACAATCTCCAGCCCCGCGGGGCGCGACTCAATACCGAGCAGAGATCTTGCATGCAAGGGCGCGGTTAAGGTCTGATCGCATGTGGCCGTCGTCTGCCCAAATCCGCCAACGCCGCACAACAAAACGGCGCACGTTATCGCGACAGGAAATCTCATGCAGGTAACTACGCCGCAAATCCCCAAATGGTTCCCGCTTCATCGAGACCGGACGTCCTCTACCGCTCTAGCCCGCAGCTACCGGCTACAAGCTAAAGGCTAAGAGCTGGTAGCCTAAGCGCTGCTGTTCATGCCCCCACCGTCTCCGTTTTGTGCGCCTCAAACGCAACATGATCCCGCTTACAGATCGCCTTGATTGCCGGACGGGCTGTCATCGGCCCTGAAGGAAGACCTCCACCCGGCATAGTCCACTGTCCGATCAGGAAGAACCCGTCCAGATGCGGAAGAGTGTTCGGGAAGGGCTTCAATCCCGCCCCCGGCGGCATTAGCCAACCCTCCTGTGAGCCCTTCCAGTTTCCCGTATAGCGGATCACCGTCGCGGGCGTGGAAACATCCGTCACCTCGATCGCTTCACGGATACTCGGAATGTGTCCTTCCAGAACATGGACAACCGCCTCGGCCACCCGAGCCTTTTCCGCGCGATATCGCTCAGGCTCCTGCTTTTGCAGATTCTCCCAGTATTGATAATTGCGCGTAGGAAGAATCGAAGTGACCGCGGTTTTGCCCGCAGGCGCAAAGGTCGGATCGAAGTGGAAGAAGCGGAACCCCACATGGCTGAGTTCGGTCTCCGGATCGACAGCGATCGGTGACCGGAGAACGCGAGTCAACATCGGTGGCTGGTCCTTCAACTTCAATGCAACGCCGAGCGAGACCTGCAGATACGAAGCGAAGGTCTCCGACTCGGTATAAATCTTTCTGATCGCATCGTCGACATACCGCCCGCCAAGCATGTCGTAAATCGTCGCATGCCCGTCCGCTGCCGAAATCACCCAATCCGCCGCAAGTGCCTCGCCTCCATGCAACTGAACTCCAACCGCGCGGTCCTGCTCAACAATGATCTTCTCAACCCTTGCATTGAATCGGACCACGCCACCGAGTTCCGCGATCTTCGCCTCGAACAGCCGGATCAATGCTTGAGACCCGCCGATGCAATAGCCCGCATCCTTCTCATTCATCCATGCAAGCGAAAGCACCATCGCAATTGCCGTGAGCTTGCCCATATCTCCTGTCGAGAAGAATCCCCGCAGAAGTGGATCGGCGAAGCGAGCGCCATACTCTTTCCCGCTCATCTTTCCCAACTTCATCAGGAGGGGCAGAACAGGTATGTCGCGCAGCATATTGAACCAGTTGTCCGCGAGGCCGCCCGACGGATCGAGCATTCGAAACTTGCCGAACGTCCTGATCGCATGGATAAAGTCCCCAATCGCGGCAAGGTCATCCGGAGCGCGTCTCAGCAGCTCTGCTTCCAGCATGTCCGCGTTCGTGTAAACACGCAGGCTGTCGCCATCGTCCGTTTCGATACGAACAAACTCATGTGGGTTGATGAACGTGAGCTTGTCCAAATCGACGAGTTCCTTCCAGACCTGGTTGAATTCGCCGCTCGGCTTTGACCCGATCAGCCAGTGCAGACACGTCTCAAAGGTATAGGGCCCGCGATGCCAGCTCATAGCCAATCCGCCGGCCATACTGTTCATCTCGAGGACCTCAACTTCATATCCGCACTTCAGGGCGTATACGGCCGCGCTCAATCCGGCGATACCCCCACCGATGACGACAATCTTCTTGCCGTTGCGCTTCATGGCTGCGACCCTCCTTGCGACGGCCGCCAATCATCGCACGCGCCCCACGCCGCTGTTCCCATGACAAATGAACATGGAAACGCCTCAGCCGGGGACACGTGAGCGGATGGCCGGCAGATTAGCCGAACATCATAGCGCCAGGTCTAGACTCCAGCCGTGATTAGAGTCACAAGGAACCGTGAGAAGGGTTCACTTTCCGGCCAGAAGGGGGAAGTCTCAACCAAACACGTTCCCCATCCGCCGAATCTGCGCGCCCACGCTTTCAAGTTTTTGTTCGATCCGCTCGTATCCACGATCCATGTGGTAAACGCGATCCAAAATCGACTCACCATCCGCCACCAGCGCAGCCAGCACCAGCGACGCCGACGCGCGTAGATCAGAGCACATCACCGCCGCAGCCGAAAGCTGTGCTGGTCCGCGCACGGTGGCCGTCCGTCCATCCACCTTGATATTCGCTCCCATGCGCACCAGCTCCTGAACATGCATGAACCGGTTCTCAAAGATATTTTCCTTGATGGTGCTGACCCCATCCGCCTGCGTTGCCAGAGCCATGTATTGCGCCTGCATATCCGTCGGAAATCCCGGATACTCCTCCGTCGAAATATCCGCAGCCTTCAGCTTCCCATCGCTCCGAACCCGCACACTGTCCTGCCCCAGAATCTCCGTTTTCGCTCCCGCCTCGCCCAACTTCGAAATCACCGCCCCCAGATGATCCGGATTGCAATCACTCACCGTGATGTCGCCTCCCGTAATCGCACCAGCAACGAGAAACGTCCCCGCTTCGATGCGATCGGGGTTGATCCTGTAGTGCGCCCCACCCAGCCTCGTCACACCCTGCACCCGAATCGTTGATGTCCCCGCGCCCTCGATCTTCGCTCCCATCGCTGCCAGCAGCGCAGCCAAGTCGCAGACCTCTGGCTCTCGCGCGCAATTCTCCATGAGAGTCTCGCCCTCGGCCAGCACGGCGGCCATCAGCAGATCCTCCGTCCCGGTCACCGTTATTTTGTCGAACACGATGTGCGCGCCTTTCAGCTTCTCCGCCCGCGCCTCCAGGTACCCGTGCTCCTGCGCAATTGTCGCGCCCATCTTCTCCAGTCCCTTGATATGCAGATCGATCGGCCGCCCCCCGATCGCACATCCACCTGGCATCGCGACCCGCGCCATTCCCGCGCGTGCCACCAGCGGCCCCAGCACCAGAGAACTCGCCCGCATCGTTTTCACGATCTCGTACTTAGCCTCGGCATTCGACAATGTGCGAAAGCTGATGCGAGTCCGGTGATCGGCGCTTCCGGTCCCGAGCTCAATCTCCGCGCCCATTGCCACCAGCAGTTTCCGCTCCGTCTCTATATCGCGGACATCGGGGATGTTCTCGAGGACGACCTCCTCCTCGGTTAGAATCGCCGCTGCCATGCAGGGCAGGGCAGAGTTCTTCGCTCCTGATACGCGAATTGTCCCGACCAGTGGATTTCCGCCGCGAATTACAAATTTGTCCATGCGAGCTTCGTTTCTCCGTTCCCCTCAGTGTAATTGTGCGAATCCGTAATTCTCCGGACCCGCTAATCATTGACCGGACATCTTCAGTACACTTGCCAACGTAGAAACTCCTGAGGAGAATCCATGCTCAACCGCCGTTCCTTCCTCAAAGCCGGCCTCACCACCAGCGCCGCCATTCCCGTCTCCGCCGCACTGACCAATCTCGACGATGCTGCAGTTCTCGCGGCCACCGAAACTCCGTTCGGAAGCGTTGCATTCGCAACTCCCAATCTCGTCGCGATCCCAGCTCGCCTGGCTCCGCCAGATTCCGCCTCCGAACCCTGGCAGCAAAAAGTCCGCCGCGTCGGTCAGAGCAACATGACCGAGCATGATCCCGCTGTCATGGACATCGAAGCGTGGGCTGACTACTGGCACCGCGCCCAGGCCGATCTCGTCTTCATCAGCGTCACCGGAATACTTGCCTTCTATCCCTCTAAGGTCCCTTATCATCGCCACGGAAAATTCCTCAACGGCCGCGACTTCTTCGGCGAGTGTGTAGCCGCGGCCAGAAAACGTGGCATGCGGGTCGTCGCCCGAATGAGCCCCGATCTCAATTGGGGCGACGCGCTCCAGGCTCATCCCGAGTGGGCGATGCGCCACAAAGACAGTTCGCCGCAGCATAGCGGGGAAGACCCGCGCCTCTTCAAGATCTGCATGTTCTCCACCTACATGGACGACTACGTGCCCGCCGTTATGCGCGAGATCAACTCGCTTTACGATGTTGACTGCTTCTATGCCAATGGTTGGCCCCCGCTCGGCAGTCTGCCCGAGTGCCACTGCGGCGTCTGCAGCAAGCTCCCGCCCTCAGGCACACCGGCTTACTGGCAGGTATTCAACGACCGCGTCTTTGAGCTTTGGCAGAAGTACGACGCCATCGCAAAAGAGAAAAAGCCGGACAGCTTCTTCTTCGCCAACTCCGGTGGCAACGTTCGCAGCGGCCCAAACCTCGACCGGATCGGAAAACTCATCTCGTGGTTCCAAGCCGATAACCAGGGCCGCACCTACGACGAGCCTTCCATCTGGGGCTGCAGTCTCCAGGGCCGCGTATGCAACGCCGTACTCGACGGCAAAGTCGCCGCCAACGTCACGGCCGCCTACTCTACGGGCTCGCCCGGATGGCGCAACGCTTCGAAGAACGCCGAAGAAGCCCGCATATGGCTCGCCCAAACTTCCGCCAGCGGCATGCGTCCCTATTTCCACTTCGTCGGATCAGAGAACGGGTTCTGCGAAGATCGTCGCTGGCAGAAGGTCGGCGAAGAATACTTCGGCTGGACCGCCAGGCACGATGCACACTTCAAAACGCGCCGCTCCATCGCCAACATTGGCGTAGTGATTGGCCAGAGCACGCAACTCCTCTATCCCGGCCCGGCCACTGTCCACTCGCGCACATACATGCAGGAGACTACATACGGCATCTATGACGCGCTCCTTCAGGGGCGATTCGCATTTGATTATGTGCACGAAGACCGTCTCGCTCCAGAGCGGCTCTCCAAATACCGACTGCTCATTCTGCCGAACATCTCCATGCTCAGCGACCACCAATGCGAACAGATCGCCACCTTCGCCAAAGCGGGCGGCTCTGTAATGGCCAGCTTCGAGACCAGCCTCTACGACGAGAACCTCAACCGTCGTCCCGATTTCGGTCTCAAGGATCTGCTCGGCATCATCAAAGCCGGCGAAGCGATCGGCACAAATGGAAACGCCTACTACGCCCGAATCGAAAGCCCGGAGAAGACGCCGCACCACCCGATCATCGATGGATTCACCAACACCAACTGGATCCCCGGCGCGCAGAACCGCATTCCACTCAAAGCCGCCAAAGACCCCGTCCTCACCGTCGTGCCCGGCTTCGTCCGCTACCCTCCCGAACTCGCCTATCCGCCGCAATCGCACACAGACGAGCCAGCCGTTGTGCTGCGTGAGCAAGGCCAAAGCCGCACCGCCTACTTCTCCGGCGACATCGAACGAACCTATTGGCTCACCGGCCACGGGGATCTGCTCCGGCTCATGCACAACACCATTCGATGGCTCACGCACGGCGAACAGGTCGTCGACATCGCAGGAGATGGCCTCATAGAATCCTTCTGCTGGGAGACCCAGCCCGGCTACGCCGTTCACCTTCTCAACTACACCAACCCCAACGCGCACCACGGCTGGCTGCGCTCTATCTATCCGCTCGGTCCGCAAACCATACGTATCAAGCTGCCGTCAGGCATTCGCGTCAAATCCGTGGAGATCCTGCAGGTCGAACGGACTATTCCATTCACCGCGCACGATCAAACACTTCAATTCACCGTGCCTTCAATCAAGGACTACGAAGTTGCGGCCATAACCATCGCCTGACTCAACTCTCGTAACGCACCGCTCGTCACAAAACGGGTCGCCTTGCCTTGCACTTCGACAACAGCGCGGCATATGCTCATGTCGAAGTAAAAGGGGAGACACACTCATTGACAGGCCGCATCGAATTGCCCCAGGGAACCGTTGACCTCCTCATTCTACGCACACTCCTCACCGGCCCTCAGCACGGCTGGGCCATTTCAGAGCGCGTTCAGCAGGTCTCGAGTGAAGTCCTGAGCATCCAGCAGGGCTCCCTCTATCCCGCGTTGCATCGCCTCGAGCGCCGCGGCTGGATCAAGGCAAGATGGGGCACCTCCGACAATAATCGTCGCGCCAAGTACTACGAGCTCTCGCGCGCTGGTCATAAGCAGTTGGAAGCCGAGACCGAAGCCTGGCGCAAGCTCTCCACCGCTGTCGAGCAGGTTCTCGAAGGAGCGTGATCGCTGCTCGATGATCTGCGATACCGCGCCCGCGTGCTCTTCCAGCACAACGAAGTCGAAAGCGAACTCGACGAAGAACTTTCCTTCCACTTCGATCGCGAAGTTCAGAAGTACATGACCCATAACATGTCAGAAGAGCAAACCAGGAGGACCACACACATGGCATTCGGTGGAC
>Ga0207674_10003553_pt1 | contig 19023 bp, 16 predicted proteins | sample KBSCornC72_FD_184303 | JGI IMG/M metagenome (GOLD analysis project Ga0207674, IMG submission 184303) | Corn rhizosphere microbial communities from Kellogg Biological Station, Michigan, USA - KBS Corn C7-2 (SPAdes) (version 2) | ecosystem: Host-associated > Plants > Roots > Rhizosphere > Soil ... | reverse complement strand
CGGACGCTCCCGCCAGCACAATTGCTAGAACGAACATCTTGAAAAGCATGGAATTGCGAATTGATTTCATGACCTGATCTCCTCTGCAGTTGTCGCGAGCCGACACACCGGCGCGTACGCCGGACGAGCATCGCTCGCGTGGTTTCTGTTGGGACGACGAGGTCAGGAATGGAACAACGTCAAACGACAGGAGTTAGGGAACGAACTTCGGAGTTCGCAGCACCTGGGCTTGCAGTCTGTTTCGTCCACACAATTGGACGTTGCTACTGTGCCATCGCATGGCGCCGAAGTCCAATTCAAAAAATCAATTGGCGGTATCTTTCAAAGCTTTGTCATCCTTAGCGGAGTGACGGCTTCGCTGAGCGAAGCCGTCGCGAAGTCGAAGGACCCCTAGGACCTCTCATGCCTCGCGATACTTACGGGCCAACATTATCCAACTTCATTGAACACCGTCAGCATCGTGGCACTGATAGGGGTCCTTCGACTTCACCGCTCAGGATGCCACTGGAAAGGGCGGGCTTGCGCAACTCGCCAGATCTCGCGGAGCTGCGCTCCGCCGGGCGGGTGGGACACCCGCCCCTACGTCTTCTGCGTAAAAATAAAGGCCGCCTCGGAGGCGGCCTTTTTCAGCAAACAAAATTTTACGACGTGACTCCGGCTCCCGCCTGGGGTGTTGCTGCCGCCGCGGTTGCGGCTGCTGCTTCGTTCAGAATGCGGTGGTGAATGGTAAACAGCGCCAGTTCCAGCCGGTCGGAGACGCCGATCTTGTCATAAACGTTGCGCAGGTAGTTCTTGATCACCTGCTCGGTGGTCCCGAGCTGCGATGCGATTTCTTTGTTTTTATAACCCTGAACAATCAGAGCGACGATGCGCAGTTCCTTCGCGGTCAGGCGGTCGCGAACCCGCAGCCCGACCATATCGTTTTCGGTCAGCTCGCTGGGGACGGCAATGTCCTGCACCCAGTTTTCGCCGCGCGCCACTTTGCGCACGCAGTCCACCAGCGCGGCGCTGGTCACGTTGCGATAGACCACGCCGTTGGCGCCCGCGCCCATGTAGCGTTGCGCGCTCTCGCCGGTATCGGCCAGCACCACGACCCGGGTTTTCGCTTTGCTGGCGGCCTGCAGAATGCCGTTGAAATCGGAATGGAACCCGCCTGCAACCACCAGAACCGCGGCGCGAAACTTGTCCAGGGCCATGAACATCTGCTCCTGGGTTTGCGCCTGCGCCACGATGCGCATTTCATCCTCTACCGCCAGCACTTTGGCAATGCCTGCGCGGAAGATGGCTTGATTGTCGGCCAGAATCAATTTCAGCATCTCTTCAGCTCCTCGCCTCTAGTGGCGAACAAAATCGTAGGAGTCAATCACGCAGGCCACACCGCGCGCCTCCGTGGGACCGCCGGCAGGTTCGTCGGTGCGCACCACGCGCCCCCGGCATTGGATGACTACACCTTCTTTGGCCCCCGTCATTTCTGGCGGTAAAGTAATCTCGAATTCGACCGTCGAGCCCATCTCCAGCGCAGCGTCAGCCTTGATGTACACCCCGGCGGCGCTCAGATTTCCGGTGACGCCGCTGTGCTCGCCGCCTTCCTCTGATTTGTGGATCTTAATCGGCAATTCCAGGGGGAACCGCTTCCCCGTGCGCGCGTCGGACACAAGACCTCCTCGCTCCTGCCCATTTCCAGCTGCGAAACCCAGCCCCATGCCGGATCTCCTGAATAGAGCCACAACCATCTGCTTGCGCGGTTATATCACGGATGACGCCCCTCGGAACAGCCTGATAACGCAACAGAAAGGGTAAGAACTAGGTTCCCCCAAGATGCGGGACTGACTATCCGGTGCCCCGTTTACACGCTTTCGGCCGGAACCAGCTGAATCTCGACCGGGTGCGCGATTCTATCCCGCCCACGTTATACAAGTCTCCTACCCTAAATACCTTACGTGGACAAACTCCGTGCTCTGGCCGGCACCCAATACTCGTGAAACCAAGTCCAGGATGCTGGCTCGCAATTCTGCTTCTCCTCACCGCTGGCACCGCCGCTGGTCAGGTGATCTCAGCGCCATCCACGGAGGCATTCGCCGGCAATGTAGCGGGCTATCAATACATAACTGGACGGCAGCGGCTGCGTTGGTTCGTAAAGAGTACGGTGGGTCCGCAAAGCCTCGCCTCCGGCATGTTCACGGCGGGCCTCGGCACGGCTAGAAACAGTCCCCGCGAGTACGGCTCTCATTGGGGCGGCTTCGGCGACCGATACGGAACCAGGCTTAGCGGCGTTGCAACCAGCAATGCGATACAGGCGGCAATGGGCGCTCTATGGGGAGAAGACCCCCGCTATTTCCGCGCTACCGGCCAACCCTTCAAGGGACGAATCAAAAACGTAGTGGTCATGACTTTCGCGGCGCGCCAGCCTGACGGAGACCTGGCTCCTGCCTATGCCCGCCACGTCGGCAATGTGGGCGGTAATTTTCTATCAAACGCCTGGCGGGCTGATAGCCATTCCGGCGTAGGAGACGCCTTCCGGCGTGCCGCCCTGGGCATTGCGGGCAAGATGGGAAGCAATGCATTCGCCGAGTTCTGGCCCAGCATACGAAAGCATCTGTTCCATAGAAAGTAATTCCTTGACCAGGATTTTTTTGCGGCCTTTGCGGAATTCTTTGCGATCTTTGCGGTCAAGAGCTTTACCGCAAAGGACGCAAAGGAACTCGCGAAGTTCGCAAAGCAAGGCCAGATGCAGGCACAACTTTCAGAAACCGCTTCCGCCGCCGCCGCCAAATCCGCCTCCAGAAAATCCGCCTCCACCGCCGCCGCCGAAGCCTGATCCACTGGAACTCGAGCGCGGCGCGGAGACGAACACCTGGTTCATGTCCGATGCCATACTGTGCATCGAGCTGGAGAAAAATATCGGATTGAAACCGGTCATGCCGTTGGGCGATACGTACCAGTTGGGCGGGTTCTGGATGATCCCGGCAAAAGCCTGCGCCCAGTGATGCTCCACTCCGAGCGCCATGGCATAAGGCAGGTATTTTTCGAATGTATCCGGAGGCATGCGTTTCAGGCGGTCGGCGTCCACGCGATTCATGAACTCCTGGAACCCCAGCACCGCAATACGGGTGCGCGCCCCCTGCACCGTTTTCGCCGACATCTCACGAGCAAACAACCACCAGATGATGGCGGAAACAATGCCGCACACGATGAGAAGAATTACTGAATTGAATATTTGTTTGTAACCGCTGAATTGCGCGATGAGAAACGGGGCCACAATCACCAGGGCCGCGCCCACGCTGTAACCGTTGGCCGAATCGGGGTCGAGCAGGTACATACCTTTATTCTTCAGCGCCGCCTTTATGTCCTGCTTTATGACTGGAATCGTAGTGTAGAAGCGGTTTTTCAGGCTGGATAGCCGGGTCTGCTGCCCGCCCGCAAAAATATTCTCCAGCATTACGCGCTCGTGGGGCGCGAGCCCCTGCCATTCGGTCAGCGGCTTGACCAGATGAAAGATGTAGTCCTTGGAGTGGAACACCAGCAGGGTCGTGTCCACGGTTTCTTCAATCTTTATGTAGCCCCGCACTGCCAGGTCCACAATCGTGGACGTAATGTCACGGGGATGGACGGTGTCATCGATGAGCGCGCCGGCCTCGGCGGGAGACATTCCCGGCGGAGGTTCATACATGGGCGCAATCGAACGTCCGGGATCAGGATCGCGGCCCTTGTACCACCACAGCACGTACATCACGGCGAAGGTAACGAAGGGCAAAAACACGATGGGGTTGCTGCCCAGAAACCAGAAAGCGCGGGTGATCGCGCCGGGCTCCTTGAGAATGCCTTTGGGAATGAAGATATCAACCGTCATTCCGCCGCGCATGGGCAGCGGGTTGGAAGTCTCGAAGGCCACGTCGGCGCCGTTGACCTCGGAGGTGGCATCGCGCTGGGCCGATCCATAGACTCCGGTGAAGGCCTGCGCCCGCAACCTGCCCGCCGCTACCTTGGGCAAATAAACGTGCGCCTCGGCGTGATCGATGGGCACCGGCCAGTCATTGCCGGTCACGTTCCAGTAGAACTCGTCGTGGTCCTCAAAATAGCGGATGGCGTTGCGGACGATGTAGCTGATCTCCACCGTACGCGTGGTGTCCACCGCGCCGGGAATGTAGATCTTCAGGTCGCGATATCCTCCGGAAGTTTTGGAGTCGTACTTCAGCTTTTGGCCGGCGCCATCGGTGACCGCCGTGACATCAAGAAACAGCGTGTAGTTGGCACCACGAGGGCCGGGATACTCGACGGGAATAGTGCGGTGAATGCCGTGCCATTGGCCGATGAAGACCAGGCTGATGCGTTCCTTGACCAGGGCGGTGCCGTCTTCACTGATCAGGACCGTGTCCTGAAAGTCAGCGATCCGCCAGCTCTGGGCAAACAGCGGAGCGGTCAGAGCCGCAAAGCAAAACAGTACCAGGAATCTGGATCGCAAGGCTTTCGCCCCAAGCCGCGAAGCGACGGCAGAATGGAGCCCACGGCACACGCCGTCGGTAAGACGCCGGCAAAGTTTGAGCCCCAGAGGGGTGAAAGAATCGTTCGGAATCGACAACTCCTGGGGCGGCCTCGCACCGCTCTTTCGCCCCGATGGGGCTCGCGACGTCGCCGCTCTGCGCCCACGGCTTACACCGTGGGCTGCATTCTTGCGCCGCTTCGCGGCTGGACCCCCGCCGATTTACTCTTAGAACTTCACTGCCACCGGTTCGCGGTCGCCTGCGGCCACCTCGAAGAACTGCCGCTGCTGGAAGCCAAACATTCCGGCCAGAATATTGGTCGGAAAAGATTGGATCTTGGTATTCAAGTCGCGCACCACTGCGTTGTAATAGCGGCGGGCATTCTGGATCGAGTCTTCGGTTTGGCTGAGCGAGCCCTGCAGCTGGGTGAACTCCTCGGACGCCTTTAGCTGAGGATAATTTTCCGCTACCGCGAACAGGCTTTTCAGCGCTCCACTGAGCTGGTTTTCGGCCTGGGCCTTATCGCCCGGCGTGGTGGCCTGCATGGCCTGGGAGCGAAGCTTGGCGATGTTCTCGAATGTGCCCTTCTCGTGGGCGGCGTAACCCTTTACCGTTTCAACCAGATTGGGGATCAGGTCGTGGCGCCGTTTCAGCTGTACGTCTATATCCGACCAGGCGTTGTCGCAGCGGACACGCAACTGGACGAGGCTGTTGTACATCCCAACTAGCAGGATGACGATGACAACCAGAATGCCCAGGAAGATTAAAGCCATGAGCGTCTCCCTTGCGTGGAAATGGGGAACAGGGGCGACGGTAGCACACGGCGCATTCTGGCGCAATCATGCGGCCCGGAGGCGCCCGAAATACAGGTATCGAGGGCCGTCTCCGACAGTTTAAGATTGTTGCGACGCATATTATTCTGAGCACCAGGGTTCGAGGTGGAATATCGGCTATCCAGGAAAAATCGCGAAAAGGCTGGCAGCACTATTAATTTTTTCGTCGGCACTCGTGGCTCGCGGCCAGACTTGCCAGACCGCCGGTGATATGGACCCGGCCACGGCCTCCGCCCTGACCGCGACGGCGAAACGCCTTTACGACATGGCGGCGCGGGGAGACTCGGCCTCGCTGCGGCAGAATGCGATGGCCAGCCTGGCCTCGAATTTTTCCGGCATCGAGAGCGCGGTCAAGGATAACCAGCCTAACCTGACCGGGGTGCAAGCGGTGCCGCGTCCGCCGTTCCTGCTCAAAGCCGAGGGGACGGCGCCGCTGCAACGCGCCGAGTTCCTATGCGGTATTTTCGGCGCCCAGGGACAGACCCGAGACAGCGCGGTCTTCGTCATTCCCAATCTGCCTCCGGGAAATTACGGCATCGTTACTCTCGATGCAGCCTCCCCCCAGGGGGCTTACACCGTGTCGTTTGTTTTGCAGCAGCAGGGCAACGAATGGAAGTTGGGCGGATTCTACGCCAAGCCCGCGCAGATTTCGGGACACGACGGTAACTGGTTTGCTAGCCGCGCCCGGGAGTTCAAGACCAAGGGACAGCTCCATAATTCCTGGTTCTACTTTGGCGAGGCCCGGGAGTTGCTGGTCCCGGTCCCTTTCATGGCCACCGCTGCGACCGACCGACTGTATGACGAGATGCAGGCGCAGAAGCCGGCTGACCTGCCTCCCCTCGATCTCACCGCGAGTGGCAAGACCTATAGAGTGACGGATCTGTTTCCAATTCCGGTAGGCCACGACTTCGATCTGGTGGTGCGCTACCAGTCCGCCGATGTCTCCGACACCGGCAAAACGTTTCAGGACAACACCGCAGTGATGAAAGCGCTGGTGGCGAAATATCCGGAATTCCGCGATGCCTTTGCCGGAATTGTGGCCCGCGCGGTGGAACCTTCGGGAAGAGATTACGGATCGATGCTGGCGATGAAAGATATTAAGTAGCTGCTGGCTTCTGGCTAGGCGAGCCTGGGCGTAGCAGCGCTTTAGCGCTGCATAGAAGGTCTTTCTTGGGGGCGGCTTCGGCCGCGCCACCTACTGTTGCAATAAACACTCCTTGGGATCCTTGTCATTCCTTAGCCTAAGAAAAACCGGCGCGCGCAACTTCATACCGCCGTCCTGCGTCTCGTGCGTCCATTCCGAGAACTTAATCTCTGCCACCAGTTCAGGCTTGATCCAGCGCACTTTCCGCAACGCTTCCACTCCGTGGGGGAAGGGACTGACCTTTGTCTCCCGCTTCTTCAGCACTTGCCAGATTTGTTTGAGCATGGATTGGTCGAATCCAGTGCCGGCCTGACCTACATGAATGAGGTCGCCGTCTTTGTCGTAGAGGCCCAGCACGAGCGAGCCAAAATATTCGCGGCTCCCCTCCGGGTCGGTGTAACCGCCGATGACGCAATCCACCGTCTGGGTGATTTTGATCTTCAGCCACTCGCGGCTGCGACGCTCCTCGTAAGCGCTGCTCCGGCGCTTGGCTAGAATTCCCTCCAGCCCTTTTTGCCGGGCAACACTGAACAGCGCCTTGCCCTGGGGAAAATGCTCGGAGTACCGGATCGGGCCATCCGCTGCAGTAATTTGCGCCAGTGCCGCTTTGCGCCCTTCCAGCGCGACCCGGCGGAGGTCGTACCCGTCGAGATAGAGCATATCGAACACGTAGTATTGCACCGGAATATCCTGGCGCGAACCGGTGCGACGCCCGCCCTGGCGAATGCCCGTGCGTTGCTGGATCAGGCTGAACGAGGAGCGGCCATGCTCGTCCAGCACGGCGATTTCGCCGTCAAGAATCGCGGTGTCGGCCCGGATGAACTCCGGCAAACTGTGCAATTCCGGAAACTGTGCCGTGAGGTCATTCTGATTGCGCGAAACCAGCCGCACCTTGCCCCTGGTGATAAACGCAATGGCACGGTAGCCGTCCCACTTGATCTCAAACAGCCATTCGGGATCGTCGAAAGGATCATCCACCGAAGTTGCCAGCATGGGGTGGATCGCGGTGGGCATGGGACGCTTGGCCGCGCCCTCTAAATCTTCAACCACCGAGGACACAGGGGACACGGAGGCAGCCTTCCGGCTTCGCGGGACTGCAGGAGTTGAACCGCCTACGGCCCTATCTTTTTCTTTTTTTTTTGCTTTGCCTTTCTCCGTGTCCTCGGTGTCCTCCGTGGTTAGTTTCTTCTTGTTCTTCTTATCAAACTTGGCGATCGCATCCGCCAGCCACGGCGCCTTCACCGCGCCACGCGAGGCCGGACGGCTGCTTGTCCACTGCGCCGAACCCTGGTCGCCTGCGATATCGGCCATGGTGCGGCCGGTGAGGGCCGATTCGTCATACTGATCGATGTCGTAGCCTTTTACGACGGCGTCGTCCTGCTTCTTGATCAGCAACCACTCCGTCCCTTTGGTGCCGGCACGCCGCGAGTGCATGTGGATCAGCGCGAAGTCACCATTCAGTTTCTTGCCGTGCAGCCGGATCTTGAAATCGCCCTTCTTCAGCATGGCCGAGGCTTCCGCATCGGTCCCTGGAACGAATTTTCCTTTCACTGGCTCCGGTGACAGCGGCTCCCACGTGCCTACATCCCAGACCATCACCGTGCCCGCTCCGTAATTGCCTTCAGGGATGGTGCCCTCGAAGTCAAAGTACGAAACCGGATGATCTTCCACTTGCATGGCCAGGCGTTTGTCGGCAGGATCGAGGGAAGGCCCTTTGGGCACGGCCCAGGACTTGAGCACGCCTTCCATCTCCAGGCGGAAATCGTAGTGCAGACGCGTGGCCCGGTGCTTTTGCACCACGAAGCGATGCCTGGACTTCTTCTCCAGCTTGGGAGGGGGCTCGGGTGTAGCCTCAAAGCGGCGTTTGCGTTTGTATTCGTCCAGTGACACAAGATCATTTTGCCACAGACTACGTGGGGACAGCCGCCCTCGGCAGTCCGGGCGAGCAAAGCTCGCCGAAAATTCTTCTGAGGTTTGCGGAGCTCCGCTCCGCCGGACAGCCGGGGGCGGCTGTCCCCACGTGGTCAATTCCCTGCCGATCAAGTCAGCAAGGCCCTGGTCGCTTCTGTAAGATGGCAGCGCGCAGTTGCGCGGGCCAGACATCGATGAAGCGTGAATATCCCGATTCTCCGCTGGTGGGCATAGGCGCGATCATCATTCAGGATGGCCGCGTGCTGCTGGTGAAGCGTGGCCATCCTCCGCTGGCAGGAGAGTGGTCGATTCCAGGAGGGGTGCTGGAATTGGGCGAGACGTTGCGGGCAGCGGCGGTCCGCGAAGTCTGCGAGGAAACCTGCCTGACGGTAGAACCAGAGGAATTGCTAGGGGTTTACGACCGCGTACTGCGGGACGATGCCGGGCGCACTCTCTATCATTTTGTGTTGATCGATTTTCTTTGCCGCCCGGTGGCGGGGAAGGCGCAGGCAGCCGACGATGCCGACGAGGTACGCTGGTTTACGCCGGCCGAAGCTGAACAGCTTGAGTTAGCTGAGGACACAGCCGAAGTAGTGCGGCTTGGGTTTCAAAAAAGTTAGACGGGCCGAAAGACTCCCTCTCATGGTCTGGTTCTTCACGTTCTTTCTAGTCTCGGGCTTCTGCAGCATTCTCTACGAGATCGTGTGGCTGCGCCTGGCCATGGCCCAGTTTGGAGTCACCAGCGCGCTGGCCTCGATCGTCATCTCCGTTTTCATGGCGGGGTTGGGCCTGGGTTCCTGGGGAAGTGGACGCCTCATCCGCAAATACGAAAATCGGCTCAGGGTGCCTGCGCTTCGGCTATACGCGCTGGCGGAATTGTTGATCGGCATGTCGGCCTTGCTGGTCCCGTACCAGTTGTTATGGGGACGAAAGCTGCTGGAGTGGATAGGAGCATCTTCCTCCTGGGCCTACTACCTCGGGTCCGGCACCTGGATCGCGCTCACCCTGGTTCCGTGGTGCGCCTGCATGGGGGCGACGATACCGGTGGCCATGCTCGCGATCCGCCGCCGGGATCCAGAGCGCTCGCAACGATCATTCAGCTATCTCTACCTGTCCAACGTACTGGGCGCGGTAATCGGAGCAACCTTCCCCCTGCTGCTGATTGAACTCTACGGCTTCCGCGATACCTTGAAAATCGGCGCGGCGTGCAACGGCTTGCTGGCACTGTCTGCGATGTTGCTGAGTCTGGGCCGGACCGAGCCCTCCGGTCCGGTGAGGACCGAGCCGGCGACGAAAGGTGTTGCCAGCCGGGCCTCCAGCCAGGGAAACCGGCCTCTGGCGCTGCTCTTCCTCACCGGACTGACCAGCATCGGCATGGAAGTGGTCTGGATCCGGCAGTTCACTCCCTATCTCGGCACCGTGGTGTACGCCTTCGCTTCCATCCTGGCCACTTATCTGGTTTCAACTTTTATCGGGTTGCAGATCTACAGACTCTGGAGCCGAAGGAATCGACGCGAAGGAAATCTGATCTGGGTCTTACTGGGATTGTTTGCCCTCCTGCCGCTGCTCGCGGCTAATCCCGGCATCCACATCTCCCGTCTGTTGCGCCTTATTGTTGGGATCGCTCCGTTTTCCGGCGTCCTCGGATTCCTTACTCCGCTGCTGGTGGATCGCTGGTCGGTCGGCGATCCGGCCAGGGCGGGGAAAGCGTATGCCGTCAACGTTCTCGGCTGCATCCTGGGACCGCTTCTGTCCGGCTTCCTGCTTTTGCCCCTGATAAGCGAGCGCTGGGTATTGTTCGTGTTTTCGCTGCCCTGGCTCCTGATGGCCTTCCGCCCGGCTGGGCCTTCAGGGAAACGCCTTGACTGGCAGGCAGGTATTTCCTACGCCGTGGTGCTGTCGGCCCTGGCGCTCGTCTTCACCCAGAAGAGTTACGAAGATCAATTCGGGCACGGTGAAGTTCTGCGCGACAACACCGCGACCATCGTCGCCATGGGAGAGGGCAGGAACAAGCATCTGTGGGTTAATGGAGTTGGAATTACGGGGCTCACTCCCATCACCAAGTTCATGGCACATCTGCCGCTGTCCTTTCTCGATCATCCTCCGAAGAACGCGCTGGTGGTGTGTTTTGGCATGGGCACTACTTACCGTTCCCTGATGTCATGGGACATCCCTGTAACCGCGGTGGAACTCGTGCCGAGCGTTCCGCGCGTCTTCGGGTACTTCCACGCCGATGGTCCAGCACTGCTGCGTTCGCCGCTGTCGCATGTGGTTATTGACGACGGTCGCCGCTATCTGGAACGCACCTATGAGCAATACGACGTCATTACGATCGATCCGCCGCCACCGGTACAGGCCGCAGGTTCGAGCCTGCTCTACTCAAAGGAGTTTTACGCGATCATCAGGAGGCGATTGCGGCCGGGAGGAATTCTGCAGCAGTGGCTGCCGGGGGGAGACCCCGTTGTCCGCGCCTCGGTGGCGCGCGCCCTGAAAGAGTCTTTCCCCTACCTGCGTGTATTCCATTCGGTGGAAGGTTGGGGCTACCACTTCCTGGCCAGCGAAAGTCCTCTGCCCCACTCGACCGCGGCGGACCTCGCCGGGCGCCTTCCCGCCAAAGCGGCGACGGATTTGCTGGAATGGGGACCGGAGACAACGCCGGAGGGTCAGTTTGCCGATGTGCTCAAGCGAGAGATTTCACTCGACGACTTGACTCGGCAAGCTCCTACAGCATCTGCCCTGCGGGACGACCGCCCTGTCAATGAATACTACCTGACGCGTCGCCGCAGTGGGACACGCCACGAGCGGTGACCGTGTGTGGGGCGGGCGCCCCTCGCCCGCCGCTTTTGAGGTTGCTTTTGATTTGCCACAACCTTATCGATGGCCAAAGCCTCGGATTCTTCCTGCGGAAGTCAGAGGCGGCGGGCGGGGGCGCCCACCCCACACACGAATCCTACTTAGTGGTATGAATCTGCCGAGAGGTCCTTGCCGGTTTGGGTGCGAACTTCACCGGCCGCGGCCCGGGTTTCGCGGAAGTTCGAGGTCGTGCCGGAACAACGGTCGAAGCCCCGGTTTCATTCTCGGACATGGCCAGCAACTGCTTCATGATTTGAGCTTTTTCCCATTTTTGGGCTTTTTTAGGTTTGGGCACATATTTCCGCGTCAGGATGACGCCGACCGCCAGGACGGTCACAACCGCGATCCATAGGATGCTGATCATCGACGCCTGCCTTCCGGGCGTTAGTGGTCAAGCGGGGTCAACATAAATTGTGCCTTCCCGCACTGCGAGGACGTAGGTCACCGAGGTCGCTGTCCTCAGCTCGCTTCAGCCGTGTACTCATTCGTCGCCTGGTCCAAGACTGAGCCAGTTACCTTTCAAGCGTCAGACGTCGGACCTCGGACGTCGGCCGACACCAGAAGCCCGACGCCCGAAAAATAGAGCGGCCCGCGCATTTTGCAATGCGCGGGCCGCCCGGTGCACTGTTTGGGATTGACCAAGAGGCGGCCACTCTAAAGGTGGTCCCCTTCGGCAAACTCCGGGTCCCGGCGCGACCTGACGCCGGGCGGAATGCAACCCTAAATCACCGGTAGTCGTGCGATGGTTCTTAGAGCGACCGCTCTAAGTCACAGCCACCTCACCTGGTCTTTTACTACTCCCACATAAGTCAGAACTTGTCATCAGACCACCTCCTTTCCGGTGTAATTGCACATTAGTACACATGCCGCGGTCGCGTCAACCGGCACGAAAGTGGTGCGTACATCAGCGGTAATTTCTGTGCCGGGTCTTGCTCGGGTGGAGCAGCGCTTTAGCGCTGCGTTGAAAAGGGTGCTGGTCTTGGGCTTCAGGTGTTCCTGATTGTTGATGTAGTGGCGATTTATCGACAACTGTCGAGGCTGCGTGCAGAACTACCCGTATTCGCCAAGATTTGGCCACCAAATCGCTCGAAGTCTCGCACCGTGTGCTGCCCTTCGTTCAGGAGGAATCCATCAACCGACCTGACGTTGTAGCTTCGCTCCTTGCCGAAGTCCCTAAAGATGTTGTACTCGACTTCGACAGTGCGACCGTCCTTAGAAGCGAGCCGTTGGCGCAATTCTTCTGATTGGAAGGCATCGTAGCAATAGCTGTCCCCAACGCGGCGATACAGGACGACCGGTTGCGAATCTCCCGACCACCGCGACCCCACGTCTCCCCATGGCGTGTGACCATTTATAGCAACATACATCTGATAAGAGCGCATGGATGTTTTGTTCGTGAATAGGCGGTCGGTTGCGAAAGCGGAGGTTACAAAAAGCAGGGAAAGAACGACGGGCCGCTGCCACTTGCGGAATCCACGCAAGGCTCCGACCACGAGCGTCGCAGCCGCAATCAACCCTGCAATCAAGTATGCAGCCCAGCTCCGAGAAGAGGCCCACATACCCGGAACGTACTGCATCAAAGCGACGAGGGAGATTAGAGGCCCAATGCTAAGCGCAGCAGCCAAAGATGGTCGCCAAAGCCACGCAATCCCGACGACGGGCAGCGCACAATAGCAGAAGAAATACCACATGCTTGGGGCTGCCCCCAGCGCCGACATCAGGATTAGCACGGCGCCGCCGATGATAAAGAGCGGAGCACCGACTGCGCGCAAGGCTAGGCGCGACACTTCCGGTGACATGACGCTTTCATTCTAGCTGTTGCAATCAGGATTAGCATTCATGGACCCGGGCCTGCGCCCAAAACCAGGGTTTTGAGTGCTATCGTTCTCGGGGGCTGAAGACCCACTTCCCAAAGCTGCTGTATGCAGGCCTGAAGGCCTGCTCCACCCATTGTCATTTTGTCCCCCTGTCAGTAGCGCCACGAAGTCAGATCGGCACCCGCAGGCGCGGTCTCCTGCATGCGATCCAGAATCTTCGGCAAATACATCGTGTTGTAATGCAGGCGCGAAAGATAGTTGGGAAGCTCGGGATCGCCATTCCAGCAATGTTCCGCGCGATCGCCGTATTTCACTTCCCCGTCGTAAGGCGGGTTCTTGGTGGATTTCAGAAAATCTTCCAGGTAATAAACCGCATCGTTCAAGAAATAGGTATCGGCCGAGCCCACGTAGATGTGAAGCTTGCCCTGCAGTTTGGGCCCGAGCGTTGCCCAGTCGCGTTGCATGATGGCGCTCAGATCGTAGTGTTGCTTCCAATAGGCGGCGACGCTGCGGTCGATTTCGCCGGTTTCCTTGTTAAAAATCTGTTTGGGATAGCCGTCGTCGCCTACCGGCCCGTAAACCGCCTGCCAGATATCGAATTGCTCTCCCGAACGGGCGTGCGAGCCCAGCGCGAGCTCGTACTGGTTCATGGCCTGCACCGTGCCCAGGGTGCGTCCCAGGTAATCGCGCATGGCGGGCTGAGCGACTTTGGTATGCGGGCCCATCATGTAGAAGGCATTGGGGTCGCTGTAAATGTTGATCGTGGTATAAGCGCGAAAATCAACCGGATCGGGGCAGGCCACGAACACTCCGTTATAGTGCTCGGGATAAAAGACCTGCACCGCGAGCGATTCCCAGCCCCCGGTGGAACCGCCGTAGGCAAAACGCGCCCAGCCTTTCCCGATGCCGCGAAATTGTTTCTCGATGGCGGGAATGAGTTCGGTCTCGATGGCGTCGCCGTAAGGACCGAGGTTGGCGGAGTTCACCGCATAGGAATCGTCGTAGTAGGGATTGGCGTGGTTGATGTCCGCGATGATAACGCGGGGAAAGCCCGGGGCAATCCACTGTTGATAGAACTTGTAAACCTCTTCCTGCTGAATGCGGTTGTATCCGGATATGTGGAAGCGTTCGCTGTAGTCCGGCTTCAGGTTGGGATCGGGCGGTTCGGTGCGAAAGCCGGTGAAGTCGGCGTTAAAGTGATCTTCGTTGATGATGACCGGAAAATGAACGTTGGGATGCGCATCAAATCCCTCAGGCACCAGCACGTTGGCGCTCAGGTACATGGGACGTCCCCAGAATTTGGTGAGCAGTGCGCTTTGAATCTTGAGGTGCCGGATGTATTTCGTGTCTTGCGGCGGCGGGATGGGCGGGATTTCCTGATCGAGCACAATCGCGATAGGCCCGGTGGCAGGTCCCAGCTTGATCTTTTGCGGAGTGGAATAGAGATTGCCGGGCGCGAGGTTCCAGTGCTGTCCCTCGCCGCGGTCCATGGGCAGCTTCACGGTGTGGCCATCGGAGCGATGGAAGGTTTCGTAGCGATGCAACACCGCCTGCACGTAATACTCTCCCGCCGGTACGTCGCGCAGGCTACGTACGGGATAGCCGTTGGCGGAATCATCTACCACAACAGTTAGGCCAGGCTTCATGCCGTCAACGTCCATCCCGAACATCATCTGGGTGCGGACAGAATCGTCGATCTGCATGCGCGGTTCTGCGGAAGGGTCAGTCGAAAGCAGCAGGAAGATGCGTCCGTCGAGCGGCTTCTCGTTGCGGCTCTTGGGAAAAGAAACCGAAAACGTCGGACCCGCCGCGTGCAAAAGAGGAGCAGAAACCAGGATGCCAGCAATCAACGCAAGAAAAATTACGCTGCGGGTGGGAAAGAACATTGAGCCTCCTTCGGTTTAGGGCCCGAAAATCCAGCGGATTGTAGCAATTAATTCGAGACTATGTGGTCGCGGGCGACCTCGCCCGCGGCCTTTGACTCAGCTCTGTGCTCTCGCACTCAAAGAGGAATGTAACGTCAAAAGCCGCGGGCGAGGGCGCCCGCGCCACACAACCTTCAGCGGTTTCCCAGAGTTGCAATCTCCCCCAGCCCCAACAGCGCCAAGTCCCCGGTAACCAGAGTCAGGTCCAGAACTTGAGCGGTCGCAGCCAAAAAGCGGTCGCCGTTGTCTTGATGTAGAACGGACAATTGGAGCGCCGCGAGGGCAATTTCGTGGGTGAGCGGCGCTTCACGAAAGGGAGCAGTAGCGCGCGCCACCCATTCATCCAGATCTACAGGCAGCCGGATTCGGTTTTTGGCATTCAGGGCTAACGCCTCCCATGTGCTGATGGGAGAAAGCCAGCGCTCATTTGCAGGGTCTTTCAATTCGTGCTGGACTCTCTTTCCCAGCCGCCTTGGGTCATGCAAACTCCAGAGCCAGATGTGCGTGTCGAGGAGGAGCTTCAACTTCGCAGTACCTCCCAGTCGCTTTCATCGTTCGCCGGAGAAACGATGTCTCCCAGGATTTCCATGCTGTCTCTCATAGAACCCATCCAGTCGGAGCTCGAGGCTGGGGCGGTTGGAAAGACCTCAGCGACCGGTTTGCCAAAACGGGTGATGCGGATCGGTTTCTTCGTCTTCTGCACCTGATCCAGCAAAGAGAGGCATCTGGCCTTAAATTCAGAAATAGCAATCTCTCTCATGACTACTATTTTACACCATGGTCATAATAAGTGGTCAAACTAATAAATGCTGCCGTCCCCGCAGGTCATGGTCCACAGGAATCTACCTGCTTTTCCCCCGCGTTTCTACACTGGAAGTAACCAGCGGGTAACCGGAGCGCTGTATTCAACCCTTCCAGCGATACGCGTCGGGTTGAGGCAGGCCGAGGTGGGCCAGGACGCGGTAGGCGAATTCGCGGGCCATGGCATCTAAGCTGGTGGGACGAAAGTAGAAAGCCGGGATAAGCGGGTACACCATGGCGCCGGCATCGGCGGCCCGGTACATGTTTCGAATGTGGATCTTGTTGAGCGGCGTTTCGCGAACGCAGAGCACCAGCGGGCGCTTCTCTTTCAGGCAGACGTCGGCGGCGCGCTCGATGAGTTGGGAAGCAATTCCGTTGGCAATGCGGGCCAGCGTGCCCATGCTGCACGGGATTACGACCATGGCGTCGGCGGGATAAGAGCCGCTGGCGATGTTGGCGCCGATATCGGCATTGGCTTGCTGGTGAATTTTGCGGGAGGACTTGCGGCCCAGGATTTGTCCGACCAGGTTGCTCCGCCCGCGCAGCCCGAGTTCTTCCGCCATTACGCGCAGAGCGCTGTCGGAGGCAATGAAGTTGACGACCTGGACGCGCGAGTCGCGTTCTACCGCCAGGAGGAAGTGTTTGAGGAACAGCGATCCGCTGGCTCCGGTGGTGGCGACGGTCAGGTTCTGCGGCGGGTGAATGGGCAAACTGGAAGCTCCGGCGAAAGCCTTGAGCATAGGGAGCGCGCGGAGAAGAAGTCAAGGCAGGACAACCCAGCCCCGGAGCGGCGCAAGAATGCCGCCCAGGGCGTAAGCCCTGGGTAAGCTGTTGGGATCGGGTAAGCCCCGAAGGGGCGAAAGCGGCGGGCGAGGGCGCCCGCCCCACACGAACATAACATGGCATCCATCTCCAGCTTGCGGCTGCGGCGCAGTGAGGCGCAATTGCACGCGCTGGCCGGGGTGGAGCGCGAGATCCGGGTCAACGACCCCAACGGCCGCCGCAAATATCTGCAGGACTTCAGCCAGGCCTTCCAATCCTACGAATCTGTTATCGACCGGCAGCAACTGGGCGCCGAAGTCCGCCGTGGAGACATCGTTCTCATCGGCGACTATCACGCGCTGCCGGCCGCGCAACGCTTTGCCGCGACACTGCTCGAAGAGCGCGCCCAGCCTGGAGATCGGCCCGTGGTGCTGGGACTGGAAACCATCTTCTCCCGCGACCAGCACATCCTCGATGAGTGGTGGCGGCGCGAGATTGATGCCGAAGAGTTGCGGCAGCGCATTCGTTTCGATCTCGACTGGGGGTATGACTGGGCTCCGTTCTACGAATTGCTGGTCACCGCGCGCGAGCACGCCGACGCCATCTACGGTCTGGACTGCATGCCGCGGGAAGATCTGCGCAAGATCGGGGCGCGCGATCGTCACGCCGTCCACAAGCTGTCCGAAATACGGCAGCGCCATCCCCACGCGGTCATGCTGGTGCTGTTCGGTGAGTCACACCTCGCGCCCGGACATCTTCCTAAAGTGTTGCGGGAAAAATTGCCGGAGGAACGGGTCGTTACCGTCCTGCAAAACGTGGATGCACTCTACTGGCGCGCCGCCGGCGAACCGGCGGAACGGGTGGAAGCCGTGCGCGTGAGCCCGGATGCGGTCTGCGTATTCAATTCCACGCCCCTGGAAAAGTACGAGAACTACCGCCTTCACCTCAGCCGCTGGGGACGCACCGACGAGGAAGGTCCCGACCTTGTCCCCACCATCTACAATCTGATCGACAGCCTGCTGCGCTTTCTCGACATCGACCGCTATTCTTCGCACAACGGCACACAGCCGAGGTTCCTGGTGGACCTGATGCCGGAAGTGTACTGCCGCGCTTCCGACGGGCGTTTGCGCCAACTGCTCTCCCGTCACCATGCCGACGGGGACGAGACCGAAGCCATGGTGCGCCACGTGGAGGAGCGAGGCTGCGTCTATCTGCCCCAGGTCAATGCCTTCTACGTGCATGAGTTCAACATCATGTATGCGGCTGAAGAAGCGGCACGCTTCCTGCACCATGCCTGCCGCGGGCTACCCGCGCGGGAGAAAGCCGCCGAAACCGGGGGCAGCACCACCCATTTTTACGTCCGGACCATGGAATATGCGCTGGGATATTTTGGCTCGCGAGTGTTGTATCCGGCGCGCCCCGAGGCCGGAGGCGCGGGCAGTCGCGAACTGCCGGAGGAAGCTCCCGCATCCCAACGCAAGAAAACAGAAGCCAGCTCCCAACTGCTGGGCTACATGCTGGGCAATGCCTTGTACGATGCCTATCTCAAGGGACGGGTCACGCGCGGCATGCTGCGGCGGTGGTTCCTCTTCCACCTGGAAGAACCCGGCAAAGCCAAAGAAGCCTATCGCGAAATCGCCGCCAAAGTCCGCGGCCACGGCAAGAAGCTCCCCGCCTCAGCCACCAGATAGTTTTCCAGTAGCGCCGGCGTCTCGCCGGCTGTCTCGAGGGCGTCCCGCCCTCGGGCGGTGGGCGCGGACGCCCACCGGACAGCCGCCGGGCCGGCGGCGCTACATTAAAGCAGATGCTAATCTAGACTCGCGTGAACGCTGACTCCATCCGCGAACTCTTCGACCAGGTGCGACGGGGCAAGCTCTCTCCCGACGCCGCAGTTGACCGCCTGCGCCACCTTCCCTTCGAAGATCTGGGCTTCGCCAACCTGGACCACCATCGCGCCTTGCGAAACGGAATGCCGGAAGTAATTTTCGGTCCGGGCAAGACTCCGGCCCAGGTGGCATCCATCTTCTCCCGCTTGGCCAAACACGGCGGCAACATCCTGGCGACACGAGTAAGTGCGGAGCAACTGGCCGCGGTAAAGAAGAAAGTGCCCAAAGTCGAGTATCAGGCCCTGGCGCGCGCCATCACTTTGCGCCGCGACCGGAAGAAGCACGGCAAAGGAATCATCGCCGTGGTTTCCGCCGGCACCAGCGACATTCCGGTGGCGGAAGAAGCTGTGGTCACCGCCGAAATGATGGGCAACGACGTTGAGCATCTTTACGACGTGGGAGTCGCGGGAATTCACCGGCTGCTGGCCAATCGCGCTTCCCTGACGCGGGCGCGCGTCGTGATCGTATGCGCTGGGATGGAAGGAGCCCTGCCCAGCGTGGTCGGCGGACTGGTCGGCGTTCCGGTGATCGCCGTGCCCACCAGCGTCGGCTACGGTGCGGCGTTCCACGGCCTGGCCGCGCTCTTGGGGATGATGAATTCCTGTGCCTC
>Ga0207674_10003552_pt1 | contig 19027 bp, 18 predicted proteins | sample KBSCornC72_FD_184303 | JGI IMG/M metagenome (GOLD analysis project Ga0207674, IMG submission 184303) | Corn rhizosphere microbial communities from Kellogg Biological Station, Michigan, USA - KBS Corn C7-2 (SPAdes) (version 2) | ecosystem: Host-associated > Plants > Roots > Rhizosphere > Soil ... | reverse complement strand
TGAACTGCGCAGCCGGCTACTATGAGACGCGCACCGACCACTGGAAGCAGAAAAAAGAAATGGGCGGCGGTGTACTGTACGACATGGGCGTATACGCCATACAGGGAGCAAGACTGGGCGCGGGTATGGAACCAGTCGCCATCGTCTCTGCCCAAACCTCTACCACAAGACCCCAGATCTATAAGAACGGCCTGGACGAAACCACCGTCGCAACGCTTGAATTCCCCGGCGGCTTCACGGCGGATATAAGGACCAGCTTTGGCGAGAACATCAACTTTCTTAATATCACCTGTGAAAAAGGAGACATAAAAATGGACCCCTATTCCGCGTACAACGGGCAGAATGGCACCACGCCGCTGGGCATTATCAATCATCCATACGATATTCCTTTCCAGCAGGCCAAACAAATGGACGACGATGCGTTGTCCATTATGCAAAAAACGCCCATGCTGGTTCCGGGGGAGGAAGGCCGTCGCGATATTCGCCTGGTGGAGGCCATTTACAAGTCGGCCGCTGCCCAACAATCTGTGAAATTGTAAAAACCATTCGGGGAAAAAATACCACACGATCCCACCCGATGGATAAGCGATAATATCGTAAATTGGCCGAAAGGAGGAGAGTTGCAAATGGAACGGCACTCCAACAACGACGAGAGCCTATACCATAAAATGGTAGAAGAAGTCGAGGACTATGCGATACTCATGCTGGACAGGAACGGAATAATTGTAAGCTGGAATAAGGGCGCGGAAAAGATCAAAGGGTATAAAGACGAAGAAATTATTGGAAGGCATTTTAGCATATTCTATACACAAGAGGACCAGGAAGCCAGGCTACCGGAAACGCTTGTCGAAAGAGCTACACTCGAAGGTAAGGCCCTTCACGAAGGATGGCGTGTACGAAAGAATGGCACTACCTTCTGGGGCAGCATCGTCATTACCGCCATGCATGACGAAGAAAATAACGTCATCGGATTTACGAAGGTCACCCGTGATCTCACCGAGCGGCGGGCGGCGGAGAACAGGATACTGCAGTATTCCCGTCAATTGGAAACACAAAACAAGGAGCTTCAGCAGTTCGCTTACGTCGCGGCACATGATATGAAGGAGCCGCTGAGAAAGATCCTGTTTTATCTCTCAGCTGTCGTGGAGAACGATCCGGTCGTCGATCTTGAAAAAAAGCGAGCCTACCTCAAACGATCAGAAGAAGCTGCAAGGCGAATGCAACGCCTGATCGACGATATGCTGGCTTTTACAAAAGTGTCCCAGCCTCTGGAGCAATTTGAAGTGGTGGATCTGAACAGTACGCTTAGCGAGGTGGCTGCGTTTTACCAGGACACATTGGAATCTATCCAGGGCCGGCTCGTTATTCCCAATCTGCCCACTGTCCGGGGAATTCCTTTTCAGCTTATCCAACTCTTCTCGAACCTGGTCAGCAATTCCATAAAATATCGCAGTCCGGACAGACCTCTCCGGATAGAAATATCATCGGAAACTGTTGACGATCCCTATTTCCAGCACAAATCCTATCGGCCTCAACAGCTAAAAAAGATCGCCGTCAAAGACAATGGTCTTGGTTTCGAGCCGGAATACAACGACCAGATATTTGAAATGTTTCAGCGCCTGCACGGCAGGGAATTTTCGGGTACGGGGATAGGTCTTTCGATCTGTAAAAAGGTCATGGACAATCACCAGGGACGCATCCGTGCCCAGGGAAAAATGGATGAAGGGGCCTTGTTCGAACTCTATTTTCCAGCCTGATCCTAAGATCCGCAATATCGCAGCATGATTCCTGCCATTCGCTTCAGCTCGCTGGTCTTGCTGGGCTTGATAAAATACTCTCTGGCGCCGGCATTGAGGCAACGGCTCATATCTTCCTTACGTCCTGAGGTGCTCCAAACCACCTTTGGAATATGAGAATACCGCTCCTCACTACGAATTTTTTCCAAAACCTCCGCTGCATTCAGGATCGGCATTTTATAGTCAAGAACAATCACGCAGGGAAGGTCGTCATCCGCAATACTCGCGAGGTATCGAAATACCTGGCTTCCATTTTGGACGGTATGGATCGACATATGGTTATCCAGCTGATTGAAGACCTCCGTTAGTATTTCAAGGTCTTCACTGTCATCATCGGCAATGAGGATCTTCCTTTTCAAAGGCATAGTTCTTACATTTTTTCTACTCAAATATAATGGCAAGGTCCGTGCCATGACGTTAACATTAAAAAAAATTGTATTTTTAACCATGAAGAAATACCTAGTACTCATTGCATTATTCTGTTTCCCGTGCCTTGCTCCTTTCGCCCAGACAACAAGCTACACCCCTTCCCCCCAAAATGAGAAGGCCAGGGAATGGTTCACCGATGCCAAGTTCGGCCTGTTCATCCACTGGGGCCCCTTCAGCATTCCCGGCGACGGAGAATGGGTCATGAACAACCGTAACATAACGGTGAAGAACTATACCCGCCTGGAAAAATTCTTCAATCCCATCGACTTCGACGCACACGCCTGGGTAGCCCTGGCAAAGGCGGCCGGAATGAAATATATTACCCTCATCACCCGCCACCATGACGGCTTCAGCATGTGGGACACCAAATACTCCGACTTCAACATCATGCATACGCCCTACAAAAAGGACATTGTGCGCATGATGGCCGACGAATGTCATAAACAGGGCATCAAGCTCTTTCTTTACTACTCGCTGCTCGACTGGCGCCGGGACGACTATTCCTGGTGGACAGGACGCACTGGTAAGGGCACCGGTCGCACCGTCCATGGCAATTGGGACGACTATATCCAGTTCATGAAGAACCAGCTGACGGAGCTGCTCACCAATTACGGCTCCATTGGGGGCATCTGGTTTGACGGCTACTGGGACCAGATGGCCGAGGAAAGCAAGGACAGGAAGGACAACGACGTAAGGGTCGACTGGCATATCCGCGAGCTCTATGACCTCATCCACAAGCTTCAGCCCCAATGCCTTATTGGCAATAACCACCACATGACACCCCTGCCGGGCGAAGACTTCCAGATGTTCGAGCAGGATGTCCCCGGCGAAAATACCAGCGGTCTCAGCTTTCAGAAGATATCCTCTTTGCCCCTGGAAACCTGCGCCACCATTAACAACTCATGGGGGTTCAATATCACCGACACCACCTATAAGACGCCGGCACAGATCGTGGCCCTGCTGGTAAAGTCGGCAGGCAACGGTGGCAACCTGCTGCTCAACATCGGCCCCATGCCCAACGGCGAGATACAGCCGGAATTTATCCAGCGCCTGCATTGGATGGGCAGCTGGCTCCAAACCTATGGTCCCGCCATCTATAGCACTAAAGGCGGCTACCTTAAACCCCAAAAATGGGGCTGTCTCACCCAAAAGGACGACAGGCTCTATGTCCACGTCCTGCAGCGAAATGCTGGGGCCATACGACTTGAGCAGTTTCCTTATACCGCGATAAAAAAAGCCTGGCTGTTGAAAAACAAGTCTCCTGTCAAAGTTTCATTAAAAGACGGCGTAGCGGAGATACCCGCCCAATCGCCCACCCCCGAAGACCCTGACCAGGTAGTAGTGCTGGAAGTAGGTAAATAGCTGGTCATGTCTAAAATAAAGTTATTAGGGGTATTGCTTTGTTACAATGATGCCGACATCCTCCCGGACGCCATCGAGTACCTGCTTGCCACCAATCATGATCTGATAGTTTGGGATCATGGTTCGGACGACGGTACGACCGCCGTCCTGGATAAATACCACCGGGATCTGGCAGAGCGAAGATGGATCCCCCGCTCATATGATTTCTACAACCTTTATCAGGCCATGTCCAAATACCTGATAGAAGAATATATCCGTCAGTATGACTGGATCTCCTGGCCCGATCAGGATGAATTGCTGGAAGGCAGGGACAGATCGCAGACCTATGATCGATGGGTGGAGCAGGTGTGTGAGGAAGGGTTCGATTATATCCAGTTTTCCAATTTCAACTTCTGGCTTACCTCCCGGGACGATAATACCATAGCTTCTCCCACGCAGCGTATACGGCATTATAGCCTGTTCCCTGATTGCGCACCCCGGATCAGGAGCTGGCGTGCTTCCCGAACAAATATCAGGGTGTTCAACCATAATCCCATCGACGGTAAAAAAGTTCCTGATCTTTTCAACCTTCGTCACTATCCGATGCGTTCCACCGAACAGATGCAGCGCCGGCTGAACAAGGACAGGGCGGGCCTCCAGCGCAATGGCGCTAATTATCATTATGACAATATGATGGGGCACGCTGAAAAGCTGCTCATCCCGCCGGAGCAGCTGCATTACGACGATGGCATCCATGAGCTGGACCCTGCACCCGTTTTTAACTGGAGAACCATTTATGGATATGGGCCGACCGATGTTTCAGCAGCCGGTTCAGGCTCCTCAACGTGATCCCCAGGTAATCCGCCAGCTCCTGTTTGGTACAGGGCAATTTTTCATATTCCAGCGCAGCCAGCAGCTGGGTCAGGTTATGCTCCAATGGATTCAGCTGCTGCCTTGCCGACCGCAGGGCCGTATCCGTCAGCCGCACTGCCATCAATTCCATCATTGCCTTATTGAAGGCCTCGTTCCGCCGCAGCAGATCCAAAAAGGTGGTCTTGTCAAGCATATACACGGCGAGGTCGCTGATGGCCCGTACGCTGGACATGGCCGGAGCCTGGGTGATGGCCTCGAGCTCCCCCAATACCTGACCCTCTCCTAAAAATTCCAATATATATTCCTTGTCATTGCTCTCCGAAAAAGTACACTTCACAATACCGCTCCGGATGAAGAACACATTGGTCGTAGCGGCGCCCTGACCGATGAGCAGATGCCCCTTGTAAAAGTTCCGCAACAGGATACCCTTTCCCCCCTGGCTGCTGCCGGCCAGCTCGTCGATGATCCGCAATATGGTGAGATTCTTTCTGATCATAGTCACCCCCGGGCAACGGCCAGGCGCACCCAGTGGGACAAATGTCCCAAATTAAACCTGCCGGCCCAATAAATTTGCGTATGACACTGAAAAAACACGCCACCTGCCTATCCCTCTTCTTTGCCGCCCTCGCCGGCGTCATGCCCAGTCTGACCGGCCGCGCCCAAAGCCAAAAAGACGTCACGACCTGGCCTAAAGTAGAGCTCCATCTTCACCTGGATTGTTCTCTCAGCTACCAAGCCGTCCACCAGCTCGACGCCGCGATCACACCTGCGCAATACCGGCAGCAATTTATCGCTCCGCCCGTGTGTACCAATCTCGCCGATTATATAACGCGGGCTGACAGGGCCGTGGATCTCATGCAAACCCAAAAAGCCCTGCGCCTGGTGACCCTGGATATATTCGGGCAGCTCAGGAAAGATCATGTGATCTATGCGGAGATCCGCTTCGCCCCCTTAAAACATTTAAAACAGGGCCTCACGGCCGAACAGGTTGTCGCTGCAGTAGACAGCGCGGTGGACGAAGGCATCCGCAAGACCGGTATACAGGTCGGTGTGATCCTTTGCACGCTCCGGCATTTTAACAGTGAGCAAAGCATGGAAACCGTACGGCTGGTAGAAAAATTCCGGGGCCGTCACATCGCCGGCTTTGACATTGCCGGCAACGAGGCAGGCTATCCCATCGATGCGCACATCGCCGCCTTCCGCTACGCCAATGCCCATGGTATCCCCTGCACCGCCCACGCCGGTGAAGCCGCAGGACCCAACAGCGTCCGGGAAACCATGAAGAATTTTCATCCCACCCGGATAGGTCACGGCGTCAGAAGCATAGAAGATACGGCGCTCCTCCGGGATTTGCGTGAAAAAAAGATACTTTTGGAAGTTTGCCCCAGCAGCAACCTGCAGACCAATATGTACCCCGACCTCGCCCATCATCCGGTGGACAGGCTCTATAAAGCCAAGGTTCTGCTGAATATCAGCACCGACTGCCGGACCATCTCCGACATAACCCTCAGCGGAGAATACGCCCGGCTGATAAAGCAGTTCCATTGGAAGAGGTCGGATTTCCTAACCTGCAACCTGGAGGCCGTCGACCATGCCTTTACTACAGAGGAGATAAAAGCACGCCTCAGGGCGCAGCTCAGGACGGCGTACGGCCAGTAGGCTCGTGCCAGCTTTACGTCCCCGCTACGAGGAATTGTTCGGAATTTGAAGGATAAAGGCCATCCGTCCTGCCGGTGAAATAACGCTGTCCCAGATTGGTGCCCGGGACGATCTCTATTTTCTTAAACCCGGCCTCCCGGGCCAGCTCTGACATCTCTTCGGGACTAAAAAAACTGATAAACGGCGTACCGCCCGCCCGGGCGCCCTTTTCCGCCGCCGCCTGCATGGGCCTGTCCTCGGGGTCTATAAGATCCATCGGCAGAATAAAGGTCATGGCCAGCGTCGAGCCCGGCGCGAATGCAGCCACCTGCCGCAGGGTCTCCAGGTTGGCCTCCCGCGTGAGATACAGACTGACACCCGTACACGTCACCACCGCAGGCCGGCTCCTGTCAAATCCTGCATTGCCGAGCTGTTCCTGCCATAAAGAGCCCGCCTCGAAATCCACCGGCACAAACCGCAATCCCTTTGGAATACCGATCCCAAGCTCCATCAGCCGCTGCTTTTTCCAGGTCAATGTCTCCGGCCGATCGATCTCGAAAATCTTTAGCTCATCCAGCTCCCGCCTCCGCTCGGCAAACGTATCCAGACCGCTGCCCAGGATAACATACTGCCTGACACCCCGGCCATATTCACGAATGACGAGGTCTTCAATAAACCGGGCCCGGGCCACCATCGATGCGCGCACCCGCTTCAGGGCTTCCGGATGCATATCTCCCCGGCTGCGCCAGTCATCACGAGGGGCCACCAGCTGAAGACCGACCTCGTCTTCCAGGACATGTGGCGGCGCATCGATCTGAACATGCAGCGCTCTCCATAAGGCCACCCGCACTGCTGTATGATCTGGTATTTCTTTCATGTTGCTGTCATTATTTAAGACAAAATTACCAACCCCGCAATGGAGGAAATTGTAAAAAACCGACAAGCAAATGCTATTCCTCCCATTCCGGAAAACCAGGCATCTGCTCGACGGTCTTACGCAGATACACACGGGGACTAGCACCCGCAAACAGCTTAAAATCACGAATGAAATGAGATTGATCGAAATAGCCAAGCGAATGCGCCGCATCCGTCAGCGAACGAAACTTCCCTTCCCGCAGCAGCCCCAACGCCGTCTGGAAACGGCAGATACGGGCATACAAGACGGGCCGGATGCCAATATGAGTCAGAAAAAGACGTTCCAGCTGTCGTTCCGACAATTGAATGGCTTGTAATACATCCGGCAGCCTGGTCCCACGTTGCAGGGCACCCGCGGCATACACTACTTTTTCATTTTCCTCTCCATGCTGCTGCACCTGCGCCAGCAGAAAAGCGCTCAGCCGGGAAACCTGCTGCTGTGCCGTACGGCAATTGGACAGCTCATCAGCGAGGGACGTTTTGGCAAGAAGACTGATACAGGCATTTTGATCCGTCAGATGGCTGGCATCCAATCCAAACACCGCCTTAAGCGCCGCCGGCCGGAAGCTGACCCCGACGCTGTGAAAGCTGCCGCAGCTGCGCAGCTGGCCATACTTTGTCGCCTGCCCGAAAGCAAATAATTGCGGTAAACGTTCGCCATCAAATCCGGCAAACACCGAAGGGTCCTGCTGGAAAACGAGACCGGGCGTTCCACTACACATCACCGTATATGTCCTGGGGGACAGGTTATCCGTCTGATGCTCCAGGGTCCAGAAGTAGCTGACATAGTTTGCCAGTGATGGCGGTGGTGCGATGATCTGATAGGCCATGTTCCAGTTTTCCGCTACAAAGATATAAACAATAGAATGATCATACCTATCAATACCGATACCCCAAAGCCAAGGAACAAAACATTGTATGCAATGGCATATCCCGCCACCGCCGAGATCTTTTTCAATGCCACGCCGGATAAAGATTGAAATACGGCTCCGCCAATACCATTGCCAATACATGCAAGCCCCCATGCGGATGCGGCGGAAGAGCTGGGAACTACATCGGCTGTCAACGCCAGGGCGTTCGCCGTATAGGAGGTATACCCAAATCCGGCAAGACCAAAAACAATCAACCCTGACATAGGAGTGGTTATCATCAATGGCGCCAATAACAAAGGAAAGGTCATCATAGCGCCTGACAGCCCGAGCGCCACCTTTCTTGCCTTTGGTATAGGAACTCCCTGCTTAATGATAAACTGGGTGAAGTACCCTCCGATGATATTGCCCGCATCGGCCATAATAAAAGGTATCATCGCATACCAGCCAATCTCCTTCAGCCGCCAGTGATGCACGTCAGCGAGGTAGCGGGCAATCCAGAATGTGACAAAATACCACACCGGCTCGATAAAGATCTTGGCGATCAATAACCGCGATACGAACTTATTCTTCAACAGCGTCAGCGCAGGGATCACTTTTGCCTTTACCTCGCTGTTTTTCCGCAACGGCGTGCGATACAAAAGCCAAAAGGCGATCAGCCATACATATCCAAATGCCGCAAGAATGACAAAAGTGGACTGCCATCCATAACCGGACGCCATTACCGCGATCAGCGGGGGAACAATAATGGCGCCCAATGCCGAGCCGCTGTTGAAGATCCCCGAGGCGGTGGATCGCTCACGGGGCGGGAACCATTCGCTGGTCAGCTTTAGCGCTGCCGGCCAGTTACCGGCTTCTCCCATACCTAATAAAAATCTGCATACCCCAAATTGAAAAGGCGTCGCCACAAACGCATGTAAAAGGCCCGCGGTCGTCCAAAATACCATGCAAAGAGAATAACCCAGCTTCGTTCCCAGACGATCTATAAGCAGGCCTGAGAATGCGTTGGACAACATATAAGCCACGAAAAACGCCGCTCCGATATAGCCAAATGCATCGTCAGGGATCAGCTTTCTCAATTCGCCGTCCGCGCTTAGATAATTGAACGACAGCCGGTGCACATAGTTCAGCAGGGTCGCTAAAAAAGCAAACCCCACCATCACCCATCGCCACCGGGGAGATCGCTGATTTAATATGGGCATCGTACTCATATTATTCGTTGGATCGATCTCACTTCCCTGAATGTTTCTTCACCCCTCTCTAAAGCCACCGGGTTGATCAAAGGACGGCCCATTCCTGTCCAGTGAACCTTCATTTCGTCATTGTCCTGCAGCGCCATTCCCGCACCAAAGCTGAAAGCATCCGCCCCAAAGAAATGAATATGCGCCTGCAAAGGCCGGCGGTGCCCGTCATATTTAAAATGATGATGCTCGAGGTTGGCCAGCGAGTGCGCCATATTATTTTCGCCTGTGCGTATGGGTACGGACCAGATCTCCCTGCCCGCCCGGGAAATACTTACGGAGCCTTCTACATTTGTGAAATCGATGTCGATCGTCAGCTCCGGACCGACAGAACAATTACGCAGCTTGGACGGGGCCAGATAGAGATAATTCTTCTTCTCCATCACATGATCTGAAAATTCGTTGGCAGGCGTATATCCAATCCGGAATGGTTGTCCATTTTGATCCACAATATAGACACCCGCCACTTCGGGCTCTTCTCCCCCATCGCCGGCAAAGGCGGGGACAAACAAAGGCTCACCGTGTGCTTTTAAGATGTCCCCATTGCCTTTATAAAACCATTCCGGTTGCACGCCAATGGATCCATATGAAGGTTGCCCCCCTTCCAGTCCCCATTGATAGATTTTCATGCTATCCGTAAGCGTTGTATTCCCCTCCTGGTGCATCACCTGTCTGTTGAGCGCGCTGTTCTTATGCGTCAGCCCCGTGCCCGATACCAGACAGTTGGACTGATTTTCAGGACAATCAAAAGAAGGCAGCAGCTTCCACTCCGAGCGGCCGTTGTAAACCAGGTTGTAATCCAGCTGATGGCTGCCAGGATGCATCCCGATAATTGAATCAATATTCTTTTGGGAAGTCAATGCGTTTACCGCGAGCTCATACACCGAGCCAACCCCCTCCAATAAGACCAATGCCGGCTCTTTTACCACCGCAACCCTTCTTCCCGCAGCGGGATGGCTGATCTGTACGAGTCGTATATTTTCCTTCATATGGAGCTTTTTAGACCTTGGATAACGAGTTAAACGTCGATCCAGCCGCCATCCACCGAAATACAGCTGCCTGTCATAAAGCTCGAGGCAGGGCTGGCCAGGTATAAGGCAATTCCTCCGATCTCCTCCAATTCTCCCCAACGGCCCATGGGCACTTTGGAGATAAAGGCCTTATACTTCTCGGGATCGTTCAATAAAGGAAGGTTGAGCTCCGTCGCAAATGGACCGGGCATCAATGCATTTACGGTGATCCCCTTTGTCGCCAGCTCAATAGCCAATGATCGCGTCAGCTGAATAATGGCCCCTTTGCTGGTTGCATACGGCGTCCTTTCGGGAATAGCTGTTACAGAAAGCATGGACCCCATATTGATGATCCGTCCATAACCGTTGTTCTTCATGATGGGAACCACTTCCCGGCAGGTCAGCCAGCTGCCGGATACATTTACCTGCTGCACTTTGTTGAATTCATCCAACGACAGGCCTTCGATAGCGCCCCGGATATTGATACCTGCGGAATTGATCAGTATGTCGACCCTCCCAAAACGTTCCACTGTCGTTCGGACAGCCTCTTTCACGCTTTGTTCATTGGTAACATCGCAGGGGGTATGAATACAGTCCGTTTTATATTCTGTAACCAGCTCATGAGCGGCCTGCTCATTTACTTTTTCATCACGCGCCGCAATGGAAATGGAAGCTCCCGCCTCCGCAAGCGCTCTAGCCATCGACAGACCCAGACCACGGTTACCCCCCACCACCAATGCCACCTGTCCATCGAGCTTAAACAGGTCTAAGATCCTTTTTGGATGATTCATGCGTGAGGATTTTAAATTTATCGAGGTAGTCCGTTTTCAATGTCAGTCCCATGCCGGCTTTGCTGTCATCCAATTGAAGCTGTCCGTTCCCGGCAATGGCCTCCCCATCGAAGATGTACCAGAACATTTCGTTACCCACCTCTATTTCCGTCTGGGGGAAATATTCAGCCATCGGACAGGCGAAAGAGCTCATTACCACATGCAGGTTATGCATTTGTCCTCCGTGGGGGATCACTTCAACTCCGTGAACAAGAGCCATGTTGCAGATCTTTTGGGCTTCGGTGAAACCGCCGACGCGGTTGGTATCAAACTGGAAAATGTCCAGGGCGCCGGCCTGCAACAGGTCATGAAAACCATAACGGGTAAATTCATGCTCGCCGCCGGACAATGGGATGGAAGTGGTCCGCTTCAATTTGGCAAAGTTATGGACCTCATCCGGCAGCAATAGCTCCTCCGCCCATCGAAGATTGTACGGCTCCATTTCCTTAAGCAGCTGTTTGGCATAGGCAAAATTGAAACCCATGTATGCCTCGAGCATGATGTCCACATCATCGCCGACGGTTTCCCTGACTACGCGAACCATTTCGACATTGTTCTTCAAACCCTTCATCCCTTCTGTCATGGGGTATCCGCACCGCAATTTCATCCCCATAAACCCCTGCTGTTTAAAATGGGACGCCTCCTCTTGCAGCGCTTCCAGGTTCCGCGTATACAGCCGGCTGTAATACGAAGGAATGGATGGTTTGGTCCGGCCGCCCAGCAGCATAAATACGGGCTGGTTCATTACCAGACCTTTGATATCCCACAAAGCAATGTCGATGGCGCTGATGGCGGCCAGCACGGCGCCTTTTCTCCCATATGCAATGGTGGACCGGTACATTTTTTCGAACAGATATTCGGTGTTCAGCGGATTTTCATTTAACAATAACGGGGACAGCTTCGAGTCGACGATCTGTTGTGTTACGTCGGGACACAAACCCGCATTACCGTAGCCAATGTGCCCTTCATCCGTCTCCACCTCAACGACCAGCCAGCTGAAAAATCGGAAGGGCGCCTGGGCATCGCTTTGGAATGGCAGAGCGCTCAACGGCGTAGCGAAAATGGTATCGCTTGTCTTCACAGGCCCCTGCCACTGATACAGCTTCGTCCTGACTGATTGAATCTTCATTTTTTTGAGACATTTTAAATTTTACCACTCCAATTTCAGCAATGAAACTCCCTGCCGCGGCAGCAAAAAACGGATCGTCGCCTGGCCGTTGTCTGTTTTGACCCATTCGGGAGAGGTCAGCAGCTCCAGCTGTCCCGCCCGTTCCAGCTCGGTTATCTGTTCGGCAGAAGGGCTTTGAGGCGACCCCATTTTCTTCCATAGCTCATATGAATTGCTGTGCTCGTCATCAATGCGATAGTGATGCAGCAGCACCTGTTTTGCGGGCAATCCTTTTATGGTGACCGCTACTTTTTCAGCATCCGCCCGCACATCGTCATCATGATAGTTCCATACCATCACCGTCGCAGCATTGGCATCTTTACAGGCGAGACCATCGATGTCCGACCAGGATCTTCTAAAGCTGGAATCAATGGCAGCCCGCAGATCGTAGGCATGATTGGAATGGACACCGGCACGATTGCCTTGCATCATGCCAAACATCCGGAAGACGTTCAGCACCGGCTTGTCCACGCCATTGGTAGCCAGATCCCTGAATCCATAGAACCAGGGCTGGTCTTCAAATTCAAACGCCCATGAAACAGCCCCCTTGAAATTTACCTTATAGCGGTCGGCCAATAAATATTCACGTGCAAAGGAGGCCGCGGTATAGCTGGAGTACATGGTGCCATTGCGATAAGCGTTTTCCGGATTCGTATGCATGCCGCAGGCCGCACAGCCTTCCGGGTCCGACTCGCCAATGATCACGGGCAGGCTTCTGAATGCAGGATAGGAAACGGCAAACTTAAATCCGGCCTCGATATCTCTTAATTGCGTACCCATATTCATGCGCACATGACCATCCACCAGCCGTGGAGACCCCTTGGCATGGAACGTGATCGCGTCCACAGGGGTGCCGATCTTACCCGTAGCATAATTGGTGTCCTGGAGGCAATGCTTTGCCCATGCATTCAGCCATTTCTGTGCGCCGGGGCTTCCCGTGCCGGCAATGTCGATACCTCCAATCCTGGCAGTGGGCAATGCTCTCTTCACACCGTCGACACTGTAATCGTACAATTTGAAAAACTCATCCATCGTCCCTTTCCAGTAACCATTGGGTTCATTCCAAACCTCCCAAAACCAGCTCTCCACCTCTTTCTTACCATACCGGCCGACACAATGCTTTACCCATTGATAAACCAGCTCACCCCATTTTTTATAGTCTTTTGGAGGATAAGCCCAGCCCGTCATAATTTTTCCATACGGATCACCGGGCTTCCAATCGTGCCTGTAAGGTTCGGGATGGGTGGACAATGCCTCCGGCATGAAGCCTATCTGCGCCAGCGGCTTCATACCCCTTTGTATATACGTATCAAAAATACTGTCTATGATACGCCAGTCGTAAATGGGGTTTCCATTGGCGTCTTCCGTATAGGCGTTGGTGGAGCCCCATTTCAATGCAGCCTGGCCATCGCCCGTTACCAATAAGCTATGACACCGTACGTACACCGGCACCGGGCTAAGCCTGGAAATCTCAGTAAGCAGCTTCTTGCCGTCCTTCATGTACGTATAGTTGGGCTCGTCGTAGCCAAACCAGGCCCACACCGGCTTCATGGGCGCTATCGACTGACTTAGATCCACATCGATCAAAGCTCCACCAGCGAGGGGCGTTTGCTGGGAAAAAGATCGTACGGCAAAAAAGAGAGCGCTGCAAAAGATAATAAGGACTTTCTTCACGGACATATAGTTTTAAACTTCGATTAAACAAAAATATCCAGGTACTGCACCTCGTCCGACACCGGCATGATCCCATGCTTCTGCACTGAATTAAAATAAAGGCTGTCGCCGGTGTTCAGCAGATACTCCACCTCCCCTACCTGGACCTTCATCTGGCCTTTGATCACATACATAAACTCTTCTCCTTCGTGCGACAGCTCGTGCGGTATTACCTCGCCTTTTCTTGCTACGAACAGAAAAGGCTGCATCTTCTTTGCATGATAGCCCGATGCATAGGGATGGATCAAATAGCCCTTATCCGTCGGCGTCAGGTTTTCGAGCGCTTTCTTCTTCGTAACATGTATCGCACTTAAAAAACTTTCCTGTTCCAGCAGACCCGAAATGGTGGCGCCCAGCGATTTTGCGATCTTGACCAGCGCTGCTACGGACGGAACAGCTTTATTGTTCTCGATCTTGGAGATCATGCTTTTTGACAGATCGCTTGCCTCGGCAATTTCCTGCATCGTTCGGTTTTGCGACACCCGAAGCATTTTGATCCTGTCACCGATGTTCAGCTTGCTTAGCTGCTCTTCTATTAATGATTCATTCATGGATCGCTTCGTTTTATACTTTCGGAACCTTTGTTTACAATTATTCAACAAAGTTGAATGAAGATAGTAAAATTTTTTTATTCGGGGATCCAGCCGTCCTGCCTGCCCAGAATATTTTTGAGCGTATATGTTTCCGCCTGGGCTTTGGACAGCTGCTTTGACCAGGACACGCGGCTTTGGGGATTGGCTCCAGGTCCGGTGCTATGATATTCCGCATAAAAAGCCGTTTTCTCCTTGTCAGGGAACATGGCGTCGCCTGTCCAGGGGTTCCATCCTTCCGGCAGGATCTGACTGCCCATTTCGGTGTCGATATACACCGTTCTTGCATATGGCCGCCATGGCCTGCCGAGATAAACTTTGGTGGCTCCGGTGTCGGCTATCAGACGGCAATGGAGAAATACAAAACCATAGGCTTGTCTTTGTGTAGTTGCCGCGGCCGTAATAAATGAACTGGTCAGGCTTTTGATGGTACAGTGGTCGAATACCGCCGTAGCTTCACCGAAGATAAAATCAGTCGTACCTTCGATGTAACAATCTTTATAGTATTGGCGGCTTGTCCCTTTGGCCAGGTACAGCGTATCCTGGTTGCCTATCAAACGGCAGCCTGTCACCGTACAGCGGTCGCCTTCCACGTTCAGCGCTACGGCCTGGCCCACACGGCCTGCGTTATTGATAATGGTGAGATCCTTCAGATGGCAATCATCCCCCTGGATAAGGAGGGTATAGGAAGTAAAAGTTGATATTTTTGTGCGCCCGTATGCATCCTTCCCGCAGGGAACGGGCTTGCCTGAATAATCATCATTTACGATGATGGTGCTGTCGGCGTTTTCGCCTACGAGGGAAATCCTGGTTTTCCACGACGGTATGACCACCTTCTCATGGTAAACGCCTTTTTTTATATGGATAGTGACCTGACGGGGACCCAGATCGCGTGTAGCATTGATCGCCTCCTGGATGCTCTTGTAGTCCCCGCTGCCGTCCAGCGCGACGGTAAGGTCTTTGGACGTGGTTGCGGTTTGTGCCCGGAGGGTATTGCAGAGTAAAATACTTAAAATGGCAGTGCATATCGCTCTCATATGGTCATGAGGGCCTTGGGCCACGTTCTTTGGCTTCCTTGATGTTCAGCGGATTGGAGGCCAGCACCTGGCCTTGTAATGCGGCCATGGCTTTTTTCGCATCTTCATCCCGTTTCATCTCAACGATGCCCCTTCCCCTGCTGAGCCCGGAGATAGGATCGATGATGATCTTGGTATAATCTACCCAGCCAAAGGGGTTGAAAAGACGCTGAAGATCAAACTTGTCAAAATGTTTTGGCAGCCCGGATATTGTCATTCGCATAAACAAATATATAATAAAACCCCTGACGGTGGTTTATTATCAGCTTTTCTTTCTAAATTGGCTCCGCAACACATTCTGTTACAAGCCAATAACAAATCCCATGCACTCATCGCAAAACAAAGGCCGGCGCCGCTTCCTGAAAAACGCGGCTGCCGTAGGCGCAGGATTTTTCATTGTTCCCAGACACGTATTAGGCAGAGGTTGGCTTGCTCCCAGCGACCAGCTGACCAAGGGCATCGTCGGTGTAGGGGGTATGGGCAGAGGCCACATTCCATATGCCGGCACCAGGGTGGTGGCTATCTGCGATGTCGACAGCAACCATCTCACCCAGGCGGCTAGCTCCATTGGCGGCGGCGTAAAAACCTTTCATGATCATCGGGAGCTGATCGCCCTGCCGGAGGTCGATATCGTTCACATCGCTACCCCGCCGCACTGGCATGGGCTTATCGCCATCGACGCGGCCAATGCCGGCAAAGACATCTGGTGTGAGAAACCCATGACCAGGACCATCGGTGAAGGCCGGCGGGTGATAGAGGCCGTCCGCCAAAACAAACGCATGTTCCGGTTGAATACCTGGTTCCGGTTTGAAGACAATTTCTACGGCATGAATACCACCGTAAAGCCCATCAAAAAACTGGTCGACTCGGGGTTATTGGGATGGCCGCTCACCGTCACCGTGAGTAAAACCACGGGCTTTGACTGGAAATTCTACTGGATAGGAAAGACAAAGCTGGAGACGATGCCCGTACCGCCGGAGCTGGACTACGACAGATGGCTCGGCCCCGCACCCTTCAAACCCTATAATCCCCATCGTGTCCACCAGACCTTTAGGGGCTATTGGGATTATGACGGCGGCGGTCTCGGCGACATGGGGCAGCACTATATCGATCCGATACAATATTTTTTGGGTAAAGATCACACCAGCCCGATCCTGGTCGAACCAGACGCCGAACAGCAAAATTGGGATGCAGTAGGAACATTCAGAAAGATCACCTTTACCTATGAGGACGGCTGCAAGATCATTTTAGACGGCGAAGCGAAGGACCCGGATGCAGCTTATATCGTCGGACCGAAAGGCAAACTGTACGCAGGATTCAGGTCCGACATCCCCAACCTGAAGGAAAAACTGGCGCTGCTGCCGGACCCCGAACCCCAGGTCACCAATTTCCTCGACTCGGTGAAATACAGAACTCCGTTTGCGTTGAATGAAATGAACGGGTTTAGGTCATGCACCATTATCAATATGGGAAAGATTGCTTTGCGGCTGGCGAGACCTTTGCGATTCGATCCGGTGAACCTCCTTTTCATCGACGACGCCGAAGCCAATTATCTGATCAACCCGCCTATGCGCGGTCCATGGCATATTTAGAACACTCCAAACTTGCTATCTGACAAAAAAACTTTCATGAAAAATTATTTTCTCCTTTTTCTGATCGCCATCGGATCGATTGTTTCAGCCGATGAAGCAGCCGCCCAGCAGGCCGGCGATAAAGTAATGGCAATGGTCCGGCAATTTCCCTATCAGCATCTATCCGACGTGGATGCCGCCCTGACGGGAATGGACGGCTGGAACAAATCCGAATGGAAATCCCTGTTCCGGTTGCTGAACGACGACTCGTTAAAAGCCAGCGCCGCCGATGCGTTGAGCGCGTATGTAAATGCTGCGACATTGGATGCTGCCAAAAAGGACCATACGGTGGGTCTGATCAGGAAATATGCAGGTACTGCCAGGACCGATTATGCAAAACAGTTCGTCCAGGCTCAATTGAATATGCTTACAGACCGGGCGGCCATCGACAGGCGCAACGCCGCCCTGCCCGCACTGCCTGCGTATAATCCCGCGCCGGCATCATCCCTCACCGGCGAAAGGCAATTATTGCTTTTGGAAGATGAAATGGGGCTCGCCCAAAACCCCATCGAGAAAAAAAGGATCCTGGCCAGGGCGGGCGCCATTCCCGGCTTCAGCAGTTTTATGCTCGTGAGCAAATCGCTGAAAGACCCCGCGGTGAACAAGGACGCAGCGCCGATCCTAACCCGTCTGGCGCTGGCGGATGCAACCATCAAGGGGCCTGTGGTGCGCGAAGCGCTCGAAACGGCCCTGCCCCTCCTCCAGGGAGAAGACAGCGCTTTTCTGACGGCAAAGACAAACGCTCTTCTTTTAAAGATGCCGTATGATCATGGGTTTGAAAGCTTGTTCGACGGCATAGACCTCAAAGGCTGGAAAGCGCTGGTTGGCAATCCAATCAGCAGGTCGAAGATGTCAGGTTCCGCACTGGCTGCCGCACAGCAGTCGGCCAATGAAAAAATGAAAGAGGATTGGGTGGTAAAAGACGGATTGCTGGTCTTCACAGGCCATGGAGAGAACCTGGCGACGGAAAAGAAATATCGTGACATCGAAATGTATGTCGATTGGAAGATCACGGAGAAAGGCGACGCGGGGATTTATTTAAGAGGTTCACCGCAGGTACAGATCTGGGACACCAGCAGAAGAGAGGTCGGCGCACAGGTGGGGTCCGGAGGGTTATACAACAATCAAAAAAATGAAAGCAAGCCATTGGCCGTGGCGGATAATAAGGTGGGAGAATGGAACCGCTTCCACATCATCATGAAAGGGGAAAAAGTAACGGTCTGGCTGAATGGCATACTGGTAACGGATAATGTTACGCTTGAAAACTACTGGGATCGCAGTATCCCGATCTTTCCGGAAGAGCAGATCGAGCTGCAGGCGCACGGCACCTACGTTGCCTACAAAAATATTTATTTGCGGGAGCTTCCCTCTGACCAGCCGGCAACGCTCACCGAAGAAGAGAAAAAGGAAGGCTTTGTTTCTTTATTCAATGGACAGGATCTGAGCCAATGGACGGGCAATACGACAGGCTACCTGGTCAGGGACGGCGTGGTGGAAGTGGACCCTGAAAGTCACGGTGGAGGAAATCTATATACGAAGGACGAATTTTCCAATTTCATCTATCGCTTCGAATTTCAGCTGACGCCCGGAGCAAACAATGGCATCGGTGTCCGCGCCCCATTGGAAGGCGATGCGGCCTATGTGGGAATGGAGATCCAGGTGCTCGATAACGATGCGCCGAAATACAAAGACCTCCATCCCTATCAATATCATGGTTCGGTGTATGGGGTCATTCCTGCAAAGAGAGGTTATCTATTGCCGACTGGCCAGTGGAATAAGGAAGAGATCATAGCCAGGGGAAATAAGATTAAGGTTATCCTCAATGGAACGGTGATCCTGGAGGGCGATATAAAGGAGGCGTCAAAGGGCGGAACGATGGATCATCGGGAACACCCCGGGCTCCTGCG
>Ga0207674_10003551_pt1 | contig 19031 bp, 11 predicted proteins | sample KBSCornC72_FD_184303 | JGI IMG/M metagenome (GOLD analysis project Ga0207674, IMG submission 184303) | Corn rhizosphere microbial communities from Kellogg Biological Station, Michigan, USA - KBS Corn C7-2 (SPAdes) (version 2) | ecosystem: Host-associated > Plants > Roots > Rhizosphere > Soil ... | reverse complement strand
TTCTCGGCGGCGCGCTGCTCGCCGTTTTTCTCATCGCGGTGAGAAAAACGGCGAGCAGCGCGCCGCCGAGAAAAAGGGCAAGGACAGGTTGAACATCGATGAGGTCGCTGGCGCGACCGAGGAGTTTGAACAGGATAGTTTTCATGGCTTTTCATTTTGTTTGTTATTGTTGAGCCATGGCGGGCCGAAAATTTGAGGAACGGAATCAGGGACACGCCAAGGTTTTTCGCCCGTTGAGGAAGTCAGGCTGGTTGCATGTTGGAATACTCTCCCAACCGCGAGTGCGATTACGCTCCTGTTCCAAAGTTTTGTCCAGAGGTTTTTTGATTTCATGCAACTTTTTTGAATTGGTGCGACGCAAACTCGTTTTCGGTTCGGATGGGTCCTGAGCGATGATCAGTCACTTCGCGCGTAATCGGTGATCACTGGAGATAAGGCGGTGATGGGTGGAGATGGGTGGAGTTTTGGTTGAGTCCGGGTAGGTTAGTAATAACCCATCGGTAGTTTCGAATCGGCAAATTACAGGTAAGGTGAGCCAAACCGTGATGCATGGGGCTTGGCGGGAGAGATGGCCAGCTATGATCTTCATAAGGTCGCTGAAAAAATGTGTTCTTTATTAACAAGAGGAGTGGCCAGTTCGGAATAACTCGTCAAATAGAGGATCTATTGCGCAAAGATCGCAAGAGCTGCAAAGCAGGAACAAGGTGGGAATTACGCGAAATGTCAGGTTCACACCCCATCTGCGTGGGAAACTTTCTAGCTTATTCTTGGTGTTATGAAAAATGGGGATCACACAGTAAGAAGCGGTATGCGCGCATACGGCTTTTGGATGTATCTCGCAGCGGCGACGCTGACGGGGAAGGCCGCGTTCGGTGCACAAGATTGGCAGACGGTGGATGATTTTGCGCTGGCAAGTGGAGACGCCGAAGCTCACGCCGTTGCAGTAGATGGCGCCAAGCACATTTATGTGGTTGGGACGGCCAATGGGCACGCGATCGTGCGCTCCAGTACTGACGGTGGCACGACCTGGAGCACACGAGATGATTTCGTTCACCCGCCGGAAACAAATTATCCTTCGTATACGAATAATCTCTACAACGCGATTACTATCGATAGTCATGACGACGTATTTGTCGGCGGTGCAGGTGCCGCATTTATGAGCGGAATACGTGCCGGACATTGGATCGTTCGTCGGAGCAGAGACCATGGGATTAGCTGGGAAACCGTGGACGATTTCTGGCAGCGGATGAACGGCCCGGGAGAACCGGGAACGAATGCATCGGTTTATTCGCTCAGCAGTGATGGTCAAGGCAGGGTCTATGGCGCGGGTCTCCTGCTGCAAACCGGGCCCAGTTATCCCCAATGGTGGGTCCGAGGAAGTGACATCGGAGGCACGAATTGGGATTCCAAGCTCGTGGTATTCGCCGGTTACGGCGGCGTTTCGCAGCTTACGTGGGCCGGCGAAGATGTGTATGTCACGGGCTCGGTCTCGTGGTATACAGACAGCGCAACAATAGGATTAACCGAGAGGAGCAGCGATTACGGGGCGACCTGGACCACGAATCTCGTTACGACGAACGAATTTTTCTATGCGATCAATTCTGATTCCGCAGGGAATGTTTATTCCGCGGGAAACGCTTTGAACCCAAGCTCAGTTGATTGGCGTGTGCGCAAAGCAGCGCCCGGCGGGGCTGACTGGACTATTATTGATCAGGTCACATACGAGGACACCTGCGGATGCGGGGTGAGTTATCCACGTCCGCGCTCAATCGCGGTTGATCCGGTGGGGAACATATGCGTCGCCGGCGAATATCAGGAGCGTTGGATCATCAATCAAACAAACGGCGCGACTTACGGCGCGAATCAAAAGTGGTTTACGCGGCAGTACTCAGCCGCTTCAGGCCAGTGGAATACAACCGACCTTTTCTCTTATTCGACAAATGCGACAAGTTCGACAAACACGCATACGGTCGCGATGGGAACGGCAATTGCCGCTGACGGCACCACGTTTGTCGTCGGTTACGGCACGACTGAGTCAGGGCAACATCGCTGGGTGGTGCGGAAACGGGCTGCAGTCAGGCCCCCGCCGCGATTGGAAATCGCCAATGTGGGCGGGATTGTCTCGGTGTTCTGGCCCGGCACGTATACGAATTCCACACTGGAATGGACGGATTCTTCCGGCACCAACCAAGTATGGCGGGCGTTTAGCGGCCCGGTGTCCAAAGCAGATGGGCAAAATACGGTCAACCTGGAACTCATCCCGGGAGCGCAGTTTTTCAGATTGAAGAGTGCGGTAGGTCAGTGATCAACGACGTTCCCCCGCCTGGCGAAAGAAAATGTCCACGCCATCAATTGAGATAAAGCGGGAGTTAGTTTCCTTCATGGGTCAGCATCCAATGCACCTTTGTTGTTGTCAACCTCAGCCCGAGATTGAGCTAATAGGCTCGTGGCTTCCACCTCTAAAAATCATTAACTCTTGTTTTTTATGAGCATCTACTTATCGGACCAGCCGACCACGACCACAATTCGACGTCAGTGCGGCTGCTAGCGCAGCTCGGCCTTCGGCTGGCGTTATAATTCCCTGGCGCGTCATGCGACCTATCGTTTTCACGACGGTGAAAACGTAATCGCCCCGCGATCGCCACAGGCTTTCGCACGGAACGAGAGCAGAAAGCAGCGTCTGCAGCGACGGCGCCACTGTTATGTCGGTCGGATTCCAGAGAGCCCAACGTGCAGAAACGGTCCTCACTGAACCATTGGATCGGATATAGTGGTAAACTCGCCCCTCGCTATGCTCACTGAACGTGAAATACGCTCCACCCCGCCCATCCGGCGTCACCCCCAAAGCCGGCTTCGACGTCAGCAGCGTCTGCTCGCCTGTCACCGAGTTGACCCTGATCAAGCCCGACAATTGATCAGCCACCAAAATATTGTCGTTCTCATCCATTGCCAGGATTCCTGCATCCTGCAAAAGACCACCCGCTGTAACAATAGTTTGAGCGCCGGTATTTGGATCAATCTGAATGATATCATTTGTCTCAATGCTGGTTACTTCATCAGGCGTTTCTCGGTTACAAACAAAAAGGTTTCCATTGCGGCTTATTGCAATTCTGATCGGCCCGTACAGCGGCAATCCGGAGCTGACCACCGTTGCCTCGCCTGTGTCCTGTTTGATGCGAAGCACCGCCGGAAACGGCTGCTGTACCGTCGTGTATAGATCTCCATTCGTCGCCAAGGCAAGCCCAAGGGGCCTTTCCATCGCCGTGATGGAAATCGGCTCGAAAAAATTGTTCGTGTTCCTCATCACCACGATTTGACCGCGGCGCCCGTTCGTTACATACAGATCGCTACCGTCGGTTACAAAGAGATCGCCATTCGGCGAAAACGCCAGCCCGGAGGAAAACCCCACCGCTTCAGGCAGAACTCGCGTTCCCCCATTGTGCGGGTCGATATCGATCATATTCGCGCCGGTAATCTGATTCGTGCCCTGCATGCGAAAGTGGAACTGATCGCCAGTCACCAAATGCCCCGCCCGCCAGAAATGCGTTTCGCTCGCGCTCACGCAAATCAATGTGCTCAGGAGAAGGAAAAATGGCGTGCTCTTCATATTGGCGTGACTCACGAATATCAGGTTCGCCACCGCCGGCAATGCGAAATACGTCGGCCAGAATCATTAAACCATGTAGCTCGTTTATCTCTGTAACTTTTTTACGAATTACGAATTACGTTTTACCCTCACGCTTCACCGACCATTTCATTACCTATTCATATCCTCCCAATTCGTTCGCTTGTCTGAAATCTCTATTGCGGCGGTTCTCAAGTCTGCCAGGAGTATCCAAATCATGTCCCAGCCCTTCGACGATGCTTCCACGACATCACAGGTCTACTTCTCCTCCACGACGTCATTCAGCCGCGGGGCCTCCAGATCCGAATCGCTGCGGACGATCATTTTAACAACCTTGCCGTGGCTGTCCTTCACGAACGTAATTTGGGCGCCCGTTTTCGAAAAGAATTCGGTATCCGATTTGGGAAATATTTCCGCTTCTGGCTGCCCATCGGAGCTCTGGCAAAATAGGCGCGTGCCACGTCTGCTGATGGTCAGGTTCACTTCCGCGACCACAGGGCCGTATTGGCCGGTCAGGGCGTCATAAGACTTTAGGGAGACGTTCGTGTTAACGGTGGGCAGGGGCGCAAGCTTGTCCGCCAGGAAAATGTCCACCAGTTTCTGCGCTAAAAGTTGGGGAATGGCGTTCGTCCGGCCCGGACTGGCGTTGGCCAGGACAGTCACGGTGAATTTCTCGTCCGGCACACACAACAGGTCGCTCTGGAAGCCGTTCAGGCCGCCGGCGTGCGAAATCTCCCGCAACCCGCGATGGCGGTTGATGAACCAGCCGAAGCCGTAGCCGCTGTCCGAATTGAGCTGGTTTTCAAACATCTTGACCGGAGTGAATGCCGCTTTAAGGCTGGCCGCGCCCAGCACCCGGCCGGTGAAGAGGCCATCATTCCAGCGGAACAAATCTTCCACGGTTGAGTAAAGCGTTCCGGCGCCTCCGGCCCATGACATGTCCCAATTCACTGCGTTGGTGAACACTTCTTCTTTAAGCGAATAACCCAGCGCCTCGTGCGGCAGACCAAGGTGCGCGCGGTAAACACCAGTGTTGGTCATGCCCAGCGCTTGGAAGAAATTCTTTTGAAGAAAGTCGCCGTAGGATTCGCCCGAAACCGTTTCAACGATGCGGCCCAGCAGGAAGTAACCTGAGTTGTTATAATGCCACTTCTTGCCGGGATCAAAATCGTAGGGATCATTTTTAAATGATTTTATCAGATCATCAGGTTTGACGGCTGAAGTGACGCCTTCAATGAAACCGTCCTTTTCTGTGTAGCTATGAATACCCGAAGTATGTGTGAGGAGATGACGTAGAGTGATTTCATCGCCTCGCGGAAAATCCGGGAAGTATTTGGAGAGTTTATCGTTGACGCTCAGCTTCCCCTTCTCCTGCAGCTTCAAAATCGCCGACGCGGTGAATTGCTTGCCAATCGACCCGATGCGAAAAGTGGTTTGCGGGATGGCGGGCACATGATGTTCGCGGTCGGCGAGGCCGTAGCATTTTTCAAAAAGAATTTTGCCGTTCTGCGCCACCAGTACCGCCAGGCCGGGATCGTTGGTTTCAATCAATCCACTCAGTAACGCGTTCGCCTTTTGCGATGGTGATTCTGCCGCGGCCGGCAATGCCATCGCCAGCAACGTAGCCACTGCCATCAATGCGCACCCGAGCTGCCCAAACAATTGTCTCATTGTGCGAATCGCCGGTCGCGGCGCGACCGGCGCTACCTTGACTAAAGAACCAAATCGAGATCGGTGACAGCACCGAGAGAGGCGGAGGTAACGGCGCTGGCGTATTTGGCGAGGACGCCGCGGGTGTAGCGGGGCTTTGGCGCTTTCCAGGCTTTGTGGCGTTTCTCTAATTCGGTAGCGGGGAGGTCGAGATTGAGTTGGCGTTTTTCGGCGTCGATTGTGATTGGGTCGCCGTTTTTGACGAGAGCGAGTGGGCCGCCGACGTAGGCTTCGGGCGTAATGTGGCCGACGACGAAGCCGTGGCTGCCGCCGGAGAAGCGGCCATCAGTGATGAGGGCGACGTCTTTGCCGAGACCTTTGCCCATGATGGCGGAGGTCGGCGAAAGCATTTCACGCATTCCGGGGCCGCCGCGAGGTCCTTCGAAACGGATGACAACGACGTCACCTTTGACGATCGTGCCGTCGAGAATTTTTTCGAGGGCTGCTTCTTCGGAGTTGAAAACACGAGCCTTGCCGGTAAATCGAAGGCCTTCTTTGCCGGTGATTTTGGCGACTGCGCCTTCGGGAGCGAGATTGCCATACAGAATGACGAGGTGACTGTCTTTTTTGATCGGTTTATCCAGCGGTTGGATGATGGTCTGGCCGTTGGGATAAGGCTGAACCTCGCGGAGAGTTTCGGCCATGGTCTGACCGGTAACAGTCAGGCAATCGCCATGTAAGAGGCCAGCATCGAGCAACATTTTCATGAGCGGACGGATACCACCGATGGCGACGAGTTCGGACATGAGATGTTTTCCGCTTGGCTTGAGATCGGCGAGGACAGGGACACGTTTGCCGATGCGGGTGAAGTCGTCGAGACTGAGCTTGACCTTGGCAGCGTGAGCGATGGCGAGGAGATGAAGAACGGCGTTAGTCGAGCCGCCGAGAGCGATGACGACGGTGATGGCATTTTCGAAAGCCTTTTTGGTCATGATGTCGAGCGGATGAATGCCTCGTTTGAGCATGTCGACCACGGCGGCGCCAGCGCGTCGGCAGTCGTCTTTCTTGGCTTCGGAAGTGGCGTTTTGAGCCGAGCTGTTGGGAAGGCTCATGCCAAGAGCCTCAATCGCGCTGGCCATAGTGTTCGCGGTGTACATGCCGCCACAGGAGCCGGGGCCGGGGATGGCGCAGGATTCGATAGCTTGAAATTGTTGGTCGTCGATTTTTTTGTTGGCGTGCGCGCCGACGGCTTCGAAGACAGAGACGATGTCGAGTTTGCGGTTGTCGCCTGTGATGCAGCCCGGAAGGATCGTGCCGCCATAGACGAACACTGCCGGGCGGTTGAGCCGGGCGATAGCGATCATCGAGCCAGGCATGTTTTTGTCACAACCGCCGATGGTGACAAAGCCATCCATACCCTGACAGCCGACGACGGTTTCAATGGAGTCGGCGATGACTTCGCGGGAGACGAGGGAGTATTTCATGCCTTCGGTACCCATCGAAATGCCATCGGAGATTGTGATAGTGTCGAAGATGATGGCCTTTCCTCCAGCGGCATTGGCGCCCGACTCGGCTTCGCGAGCGAGTTGGTCAATGTGCATGTTGCAAGGAGTGACCATACTCCAGGTGGAGGCGATGCCGATGATGGGCTTAGAGAAATCTTCGGGCTTGAAGCCGACAGGATAAAGCATCGCACGGCTGGGAGCGCGTTCGGGGCCGTCGAGGACAATACTGGAATGCGGACGGAGGGAGCCGTTGTGTTTTGCGGATTTATGATTGGCGGACTGAGCACTTTTCATCGTTGGACGGAGGATAAAGTCTAAAGTCTCAAGCCTAAAGTCTAAAGTCGCGAAGAGATTCGATGGTGGAACGGGGAACAACATCGAACATTGAATAGAGTGAAAAGAGTTTTGTGGTTGTGCATTGAGTTTGGTTAGGCTCTGAAGCAATGCGAGCGAAAGCCGAAATCATTTCATTGCTTACTAATCCCGGAATCATTGCGGTAGTGAGGGCGCAGAAGGCCGAGCAGGTGGTTCCGCTTTCGGAGGCATTGATTGCGGGTGGAGTTACCGCGATTGAAATTACGATGACAACCCCGAATGCAATTGAGGGGATTCGAGATGCGCGAAAGAAGCTAGTCGAACGCGCGTTGATCGGAGTGGGGACGGTTTTGAACGCAAAGGTTTGTCGCGACGCGCTTGAGGCGGGAGCGGAGTTTGTGGTGACGCCGATTTGCCGGACGGAGTTTGTAGAGATTGCGCATGCAGCAGATCGTCCGATTATGCTTGGCGCTTACACGCCGACGGAGGCGCAGACTGCGCATGAAGCGGGAGCGGATTTTATCAAGATATTTCCCGCAGATACTCTTGGGCCGGGATATATCAAGGCGTTGAGAGCACCGTTGCCCCACTTGCGGATTGTGCCCACAGGTGGAGTGGATGTGCATAACGTTGGGGATTTTTTGAAGGCGGGTTGTGTGGCGTTGGGAGTTGGAGGATCGCTGGTGTCGGCGAAAATTTTGCAGGAGGCAGATTGGGCGGGATTGACGAAGAAGGCAGAGGAATTTGTGAACGCGGCGCGCACAAACAAAGTTAAATGAGTTAAAAGCGTTAAATAGGGATTCTTGTGTGGGTGGAGCGCCAGATAATTCGTTACAATTGCAAATTTCAGATTTGAGATTTCAAAGGAGAAGCAGAGCGAATTGATGGGAGTGATAGGAAATATGAGAGTGATGGGGAACTGAGAGGCTGAAATTGAAGATGTCACGCCGCCGCAGTAAAACAGCGGTACGAAATCTTAATTGAAGTGGAAAATCTCCTAAAAAAAGGCAACATCTGCTCCACGGAATGAGTAAGCGCAAGCCATTTCAAGAGTTGAAGAAGATATTGCCGGCAGGCGAAATTTCTTTTGAACCGGAGGTGCTCGAGCAAAATTCGGGCGATAAATGGTTTGCGGCGCATCGGCCAGATGCGGTGGCGTTGCCGAAGAACACAGAGTCGGTCGCAAGGATTTTGAAGTTTGCGAATAGGCACAGAATTTCGGTAACGCCTCGCGGGGCAGGGTATGGATATGTTGGGGGCGCGGTCCCCATTCAAGGGGGAATCGTGCTTTCGACGGCGAAGATGAATCGAATCAAAGAAATCAATGCGGCGGATTTTGTTGTGGTGGCGCAGGCTGGAGTCATCACGAAGGATTTGCAGGACGCTGTCGAGAAGAAGGGACTGTATTATCCGCCCGATCCTGCCAGCCGAGCGGATACGTTTATCGGCGGGAATATCGCGACGAATGCGGGCGGTCCGCGTTGTTTGAAGTATGGGGTGACGCGGGATTATGTCTTGGGGTTGGAGGCGGTACTGGCAAACGGGGATGTGGTGAATGTGGGTGGAAGAACGCACAAAAATAAAACGGGGTTCGATTTTACGCGATTGTTTACGGGGTCAGAGGGAATGCTGGCGGTAGTGACGGAGGCGACGTTGAAATTGTTGCCGCTGCCGCCGTATCGTGCAAACCTGGCAGTGGGGTTTGGTTCGATGAAATCAGCGATTCGAACGCTTCATGCGATTTTTGCCGAGGGCTTTTTGCCTTGTGCGTTGGAAGTGGCCGATGCTTTCACGCTCGCGGCGGCATATAACAGAACACGAAGTCCGCGGCTTCAAGGTTGCCGGGCCCATTTGATTATTGAGTTGGATGGACAAAAAAAATCGGTGCTATCAGAGATTCGGGATGTCGAGAAGATCGTGCGAAAACGGAAGCCACTATTTGTTGAGCGGGGGTTGGGCGATGCGCAATGCGAAGAGGTTTGGAAAATCAGGCGCGAATTTTCTTATTCGCTGCGGGATACGGGGTTGACGAAGTTGAATCAAGACATCGTGGTGCCGCGTGGACGGCTCGAAGACTTATTCAAATTTGCAACGCAATTGCGAAAGAAGCATAGCATGCCGATCGCATGTTTTGGGCATGCGGGCGATGGGAACATCCACGTCAATGTGATGGTGGATTACGAGGAACCGCAGGCAAATCGGAGAGCGGATGCGGCTTTGGATGAGTTGTTTCGCCAAGTGATCGCCTGGAAGGGCGCCATCTCAGGGGAACACGGCATTGGATTGGCCAAGAAACCATGGTGGCCATTGGCGGCTTCGGAAGAGTTACGCGCGTTACACCGGAGTGTGAAGCGCGCGCTCGATCCGTGCGGGATATTGAATCCTGGAAAGTTTGTGTGAGGAAATTTGCTTAATGACGATCGCGATAACCACCGCCACCGCCACGACCACCGCCACGGCCACCGCCATAACCACCACCGCCACCGCCACCACCGGGGCGTTCCTCGCGAGGTCGGGCTTCATTGACCGTAAGGGCACGGCCCTGGAAGTCCTTCTGGTGGAACATGGAAATGGCTTTGGTCGCATCGTCTTGCGAGCCCATTTCGATGAAGGCAAAACCGCGCGAGCGGCCTGTCGCTCTGTCTTGCATGATGTTGACTGCAATGACTGACCCCGCCTGAGCGAAGTAGTCCTGCAGATCGTTCTCTGTAGCGGTGAAGGGTAGGTTCCCAACGAATAATTTGGACGCCATATTAACTTTCTCTACATCAGCCCCGCGAAACTGGCGGACGTTCCTGTGCGCAGGTTTCAAATCGTCTGCTTGTTAAAGCACCTAGGACAATTTCCGAATCGCCAGTTCTTTGATGCTGAATCAAGGCGATTTAAGGCCATTATCCAAAAGGGCACAAGCAAATAATTCCGTAGGATTTCGGACGAGGGCTCCGGCAAAATTGGCGGCTAAAACGGTCAATCCGCTCTGTAACTTCGCGACGCCTCTGCTACGGTAGTCCCGTTCTCAAGGTTCGTCATGAATAAACAAAATCTGTGGGTTTTTAAGCGGGTTAACTTGTTGTCGATCATCGTTTCTACGTGCGCAATTGCGAGCACGTTCGCTACGACCGTCAATGTCACCACGGCCTCTTCCGACCAGACGATGCTGGCTCACAAGCGCAATACGCCACCGGTTCTTCCCATACAGGGGGACCGCACGATTTCGGCCTTGGCCACGTTGACAGTCACAAACACCGCCACGGATTCCGACACTCCGCCTCAAACGCTGACTTTTCAGTTGCTTTCGCCACCCGCGGGAGCAGCAATTAGTTCGGGTGGCGTCATTACATGGACACCTTCGACCGATCAGGCATTAACGACTAATACAATTACAACGGTCGTCACCGACAGCGGTTCACCTCCGCTCAGTGCCACGAACAGTTTTCTTGTCACCGTTACTCCGGCAAATACGCCGCCAATTCTTCCGGCACAGGATGACGTAACACTTGCAGAGTTGACGACGCTGACGGTAACGAATACAGCCACCGATGCCGATTCACCTCCGAATTCTTTGACGTACGCTTTGTTGGCAGCGCCTGCGGGGGCAACGATTTCCAGTTCGGGTGTAATCACGTGGACTCCGGCGGAAGCGCAGGGCCCAAGCACAAACATGATGACGACTCGCGTAACGGATAATGGGATGCCTCCATTGAGCGCCACGAACAACTTCGCCGTAGTTGTCACTGAAGTGAACAGCGCGCCATCGCTTCCAGCGCAAGGGAATCGCACAATTGCCGCGCTTGCGACGTTGGTCGTGACTAACACAGGCAGCGATGTGGATCTTCCGGCGAATACGCTAAGTTACGCGCTCCTTGTAGCTCCGACGGGTGCAACCATTTCGCCGGCTGGCATTATCAGCTGGACGCCAACGCAGACCCAGGCGCCGAGCACGAACACGATTACAACTCAAATCACCGACAATGGGAATCCGCCACTGAGCGCTACGAACAGTTTCCTGGTTGTTGTCACGCTATCGACTCCGCCGCCGGTGATAAATGGCCAACCCGTAAGTCGCACAAACAACGCTGGCACGATAGCAACATTCTCAGTGACGGCAACTGGCTCGTCGTTGGCGTATCAATGGATCAAGAACGCGACAAATAATCTGGCCAATGGCGGGAATATCTCGGGTGCGACGTCCTCAACTCTTGCGATTGCCAATGTTTCAGCAATTGACGCTGCGACGTATACTGCACTGGTTACCAATTCCGGAGGGAGCGTTCTCAGCGCTCCAGCGACGCTTACTGTCATCAGCACGAATACGGGCATGCTGCTATTCGCAGACGATTTCACGCGCGGAAGCGATCCGGGCCCCCTCACGCCGTGGCAGGCGCAGGCTGGCAATTGGGCGGTGAGTGGAGGCGCCTTGCGAGGGACCACAAATGTCGCGCAAAGCTACGGTTTCACCTATATTACAAACACCTGGACCAATTACTCGGTTCAAGCTCGCATTCGGTTCGACACAACAAGTGCCGACGGAGGGGGAATCGGCGGTCGAGTTAATCCAGTGACTGGCGCTCATTATGCCGCGTGGGTTTACCCTGAAAATTCGGTGGATGGTCCCGCGCTACTTCGCATCATCAAATTTCAGGATTGGGCGAGTTTCGAATATGGAAACGTCAGTTACCAGCCAATGGCACAAGTGAATTTGCCGGGGGTCGGCACGAACTGGCACACGGTGAAGCTTGCATTTCAGGGCAACCAAATTGCGGCGTCATATGATGGAGTGCAGGTCGCGGCGGTTACTGATACCGAATCCAATCCATATACAACCGGCGCAATCTGCGTCGATATGTTCACGGATTCGACCATTTACAACATGTTCGCAGATGACGTTATTGTGAATGCGTTGCCGCCGATCCTGATGGCGGTAAAGGATCTTTATTTTGTGAATCGCGGAGGCACGTTGACAGTTTCCGCACCGGGTGTCCTCAGCAACGATACTGCTGGTCAGCAGCCGAATCTTACTGCCGCTCGAGTCACGGGCCCGTTCCGCGGCACGCTGACCTTCAATTCAAACGGCGGGTTTACTTACGTACCCACAAATAATATCGCCGGCATTGATACCTTCACCTACGTCGCCAACGACGGCGCGAGCAATTCGGCTCCTGCGGTGGTCACAATTGATGTTGCGCCACCTACGAACAGCTTCTTTGACGATTTTACCCGCGCGACCACCGCCAATTCATTTTCACCATGGGTTATTGGACTGGGTGAATGGAGCGTCACAAATAACGTGCTGCGTGGAACAGCCACGATTCGGAATGATTATTCAGACGCATATATCCCCGGAAGCTGGACCAATTTTAGTATTCAGGCGCGTATTACACTTCCCTCCGGCGCCTGGGCGGGCGGTTTAAGCGCGCGAGTGAATCCCGCAACTGGAGCTCGATATGTAGCCAATATTTATCCGGAGGGATCTGGGCTCGGGCCGACGCCTGCGTTGCGGTTAATCAAGTTCCACTCGTGGAATACATGGAGCGACAGCTTCACGCCGATGGCATTAGTCAGTCTGCCAAGCGTGGGGACCAGTGCGCACACGTTGCGAGTCACTGTGCAGGGGAATCAAATCAGCGTTTTCTTTGATGGCAACCAGGTTGTGAATATGGCCGACAATAACGCGGATGGGTTGCCGCCATATACGAGCGGAGCGGCTGGAGCACATATGTACATGGATGCACCATTTTTTGCGAGTTTTGATGATCTCAGCGTCACAACAATCAATCTGACCAACACTCCTCCGGTATTGGCGGCGCAGGTGAATCGCACGATTGCGGCACAAACAACCCTTATCGTTACGAATACTGCGACAGACACCGACATTCCAACTCAAGTTTTGACATATCAGCTCATTTCTCCTCCTTCGGGTGCCGCGATAAATGGCAGTGGCGTGATTTCCTGGACTCCAACCGCAGGTCAGGCGCCGAGCACTAATCTTATCACGACAGTGGTCACTGACAATGGGATACCTACAATGAGCGCGACAAACAGTTTCACTGTGGTCGTGACTCCAGCGAGCACAAATGGCCCCGGGCAATTGTTCGCCGACGATTTCACGCGCGGCACAGATCCGGGACCGATTACACCGTGGATTGCGCAATCGGGGACCTGGACAGTAACCGGGGGTGCTTTGAGAGCTGGGACGAACGCATTGCAAACTTACGGCGATGCGTATCTGGCGAATTCGTGGGCGAATTTTGCGGTGCAGGCGCAGGTGAGATTTCTATCTGGTGGATACGGCGGTGGTCTTGGTTCGCGGTTGGATCCCAACACCGGCGCACACTATGGCGCATGGGTTTTTCCGGAAGGTTCACCGGGGGGATCGAGTGTTATCAAGCTGATCAAATTTCAATCGTGGAACACCTGGGGTTACAACGGCGCCAGCTTCACGCCGATGCAGCAAGTGAACTTACCCGGAGTGGGCACGAATTGGCATACGCTCAAGCTGGGGTGCTATGGAAATCAGATTTCGGTTTCTTATGATGGAACGGTTTACATCAGTACGACCGATACGGAAGCTACACCTTTTCTGACTGGCGGTGTGAGTGTGGATTTGTGGACTGATGCAATTCGCTACAGCATGTTGGTCGATAATGTAGTGGTGACTTCGCTGGTGACAAACAGTCTTAACTCTGTTCTGCCTGTTGTGCCATCGGCCCCAGCGCCGACTATTGAGTCGGTTGCAATACGTGACGGCAACGCGGTCATCACCTGGAGTGCGAATCCGGGCAGCAGCTATCGACTGCAATATAATGACAATTTGAGGTTTGCTAAATGGTCCGATGCAAAGCCCGATATCATTGCGACGGGAATTGAGGCGAGCGCCACGAATTCGATTGTGGGAACACAGCAGCGGTTTTATCGAGTTTTGTTGTTGCCTTAATCTTTCTGAGGCATTGGGGCAAAGCTCTTGCGAAATTGGATATTTGAATCGCCAACGCCAGACAAATGCACGCCTCGATGAAGAATTAATTATCGCGGCGCTGGCACGCTTCGGGGCGAAATGGCAACGAGTGGCTAGCTGCGTTTAGATCTATCGTTGCCTCGGCCCTTGAGGAAGCACTAAAACGCTCTGATCCAGGTGACCGCTGATTGGAAGGTAATAGTCGCCCGAGTAATATGTAACTGAAACACGGGCTCTTGGGTTGCTCAGAGCAAGGGAAGTTAAACACGAAGCATGCCAACGTGTAATACCTTTTTGACAGGTCATCGAAATCCAAAACGTACCCAGCTTTCGCGACGGTCCGAAGCCGAGCCAGACGGTCCCTTGCATTCCCACGACAGCCTGACGCGTGGAAGTGATGGCGCCACTAAATTCAATCGCGCCGGTTTTAGAATCAATGAGGGCTGTTGACGCGAGGCTCGCGCGAACTCTCAACAACGGCTGCGAGGAAACAGTCAGTCTGGCTTTCCCAGGAAACTCAGGATCCAATGCGGCGAGCATGATATAATAGGTATGTCCAGCCAATGCTTTGAATTGGAAAAAATCGAGCCCACACCAGACCTGTCGGAGTGCTTTCCTGTCCTGCGTAAAAACCTCCAGTACAGGGGTGGACCCTTCGTCCACCACTGTTCCGCTGAGGGTAATTTCCTGGTCTTTCTTCGACTTGAACTTATACCAGACGGTCGGGCCGCCGTCCCAACAATCGGTGTCCGTTACAGCCCGAGTCGCGGCGGCCAGGTCAACAGTGGTTTCGTAGGGCAGCGAAGAAATTGTCTCTGCATTCTCAAACTCGTCGTTTGGCGGCTCCGCGAGCACGACCACGGTGAAAACACATGTCTGAGTATTGCCGGCCAGGGCGGCGGTGCAGTTTACGAAATTCGTTCCAAGCAAAAAGGTCGTTCCCGAAGGCGGTGAGCAGGTAACTGTCGCATCCAGTGGCGCATTGGGCTGCGGAAATGTAATTGTCGCGGAGTCCTGACCCGCTGGAACGTGAACGACAATATTCGAAGGACAATCGAGATAAAGACAGACAGGTGGCACCGGCTGTGTAACATTAAATTCGAGCGCGCCAATGTCAACAATTCCGAAACCGTTTGTTTGGCCATTCACGAATCGCGGTTTACCTTCGAGGTCGTAATCTAAGAAGCGCGCGACAGGGTCATTGCTACCAGCATCAATGCAGGGAGATCCGGGCTTGAGACGGAAATTGCCGTTCTGAAAACATACGAACTGCGGATCGGCTGAAATATTGCCATTGACGCCTATCAGGCGGGCGACGTCCGAGTTTCCCAGGTTGCCCGTTGGAGAATAAATGTCGTTGGCTAATACTTGGACCTGGTTGCGATAGTCGAATCCAACCAGGTTCCGGGTGGGATCGCCCACAATAATGTTATTGGCGATCTGAATAGGGGAACCTGCAATATTGAGGCCAGCACATTCGTTAAAGGCAATTGTGTTGTTGATTAGCCACAGACCGCGAGACACGCCCGCGTTAACCCCTTCACTGTTCTGAACAATCAGGTTTTGAATAATGTTCGCGCCGGAGTCACCATAGATATAGAGAGCAATGTAGTTTCCGCGAAAAACATTATTGCAGATGGTTGCGTAGCTTGTATCAGAGATTCCCACTCCATAAACGACGTTCGATAGGATCGTATTTCCGCAAATTACAGGATTAGCTGCGTATCGCAAAAAAATACCGAAACCGGCGAAGCCGATGAATTGATTGTAAAGGAGCATCGGCGAACCGCCATCACCCGAGATTCCGGTGAAATAGTCAACAAAGACATTCGAAGTGATTGTCGGCGAAGCTCCATTTATCTCAATTGCGGAATCGCAGTTGGTTAAGGTGAACCCGCAGAGAAGGGCGTCCGGCGTCTCGCCCTTCCGGAATTTAACGGCGGTCGATCGAGACGGAGGCGCGATGAATGTCAGAGATGGACCGTCTGTGCTGATCAGCCGCGCGTTCTTACCCGCAAAGTCAATGGATTCGTTATAGGCGCCCGGGCCGACAAGAATTGTGTCTGTGGTTAGCAGGCTCGCGTCATTCAGGGCCGCTTGAATGGTGGCGAAGTCGCCAGGGACGCGCAAGGTGCGTGGCACAGGCGCGGCTGGCGCCAATTGAGAGTGGTAGCGGATTTCACCAGTCAAGGACGCACCGGAGCATTCGCAAATTTGAGTGAAAGTCGCCCAAAAGCGATCCACATTCCCATTGGCGTTTGTGTGGATCTCGAATATTTGAAACTCGCCGCACACAACATTACAGCCACGGCCATTCCCGAAGATGCTCAATCCGGGCTGCGCGCCATTGCCCGGCGCGCGTGCGGCGTTGGTGTATGTCCCGATACCCATCGGCGTCCTGTCCGGTCCGGAAAAATAAATTAAGTAGTCGAAGACCCAAAAACTCAGTTCGATTGGCGTGCCGGATATCGTTCCGTCAGGCAGATTAGTGGTGATATACGTCTGGCCGTCTCCAATGTAATCACCCGGTTGGCTGACAAGCAGGGCGAGGTTTGTCTGAGCGTTAATGCTCGCGTGGCAGGCCAAGACGAATGCTAACGGCCAGAGTTTTTTTGCTTTCATGTTTCATCCGGTTTGAACTTTCTGAATTGGTTTTGGCTTTCAACTTTGCAGGCGGTAAATATGCACAGGGACTCCTTGCCTGCGCGGTCCGATTAAAGTCAGTTATCCAAAGGACGCAAGGACTATTACGGCACAAAAGCGCCTTCTCGGCTACGGTGGCGTAAATTATTTTTGTTCAACCCTTCGGCTTCAATTGCGGAAATAAAATTACGTCCCTGATGCTCTCCTGACCGAGCAGCATCATGCAGAGGCGATCGATTCCCATGCCCATGCCGCCGGCGGGGGGCATCCCGTGCTCAAGCGCCACGAGAAAGTCCTCATCGAGCTTCTGTTGTTCGCCGCCCGCCTGATGCTCAAGACGCTCGCGTTGTTCGATGGGATCGTTTTGTTCGCTGTAGGCAGGCGCAATTTCCTGGCCGTTGATGCAGCATTCGAAGACTTCCACAGTGGTTGGATCGTCTGGCGATAACTTTGCCAGCGGGATCAGTTCCTTTGGCGCGTGTGTGACGAAGGTCGGATTAATGAGTGTCGGCTCAATCAGTTTCTCGAACACTCCTTGGGTCACTTCGAAGTCTTCGTATTCTTTGCCAATTTCCGCGCCAAGTTTAACGGCTCGTTCGCGGCGTTCTTGCGGTGAAACATCGAACCAATCCACGCCCGTACGTTCGCGAACGATGTCTTTGTATTTAATGCGACGCCAGGGCGGGGTGAGCTCAATCGTTTTGATAACCTTGCCTTCGATATTTTTGTGCTCGATTACAAGCGTTCCCAAAACTTTTTGCGCTACCTGGCAAATCATCGATTGGACCAATTCCATCATGCTCTCGTAATCGCCGTAGGCCTGGTAGGCCTCTAGCATTGTAAATTCAGGATTGTGCTTTCGCGACAGACCCTCGTTGCGGAAATTGCGGCCAATTTCGAAGACTTTGTCGATTCCACCAACCAAGAGACGTTTGAGATAGAGTTCAAGCGCGATTCGCATATAGAAATCGCAGCCGAGGGCGTTATGATGCGTTTTGAAAGGTTGAGCGGCTGCGCCACCGGGAATCGCTTGCATCATTGGCGTCTCCACTTCTACATAGCCGCGGTCATTCAGAAAGTTCCGAATTTCCCGGACTATTTGGCTGCGTTTGAGAAATACCTCTTTTACTTCGGGATTGGCTACTAAATCGAGATAGCGCTGTCGGTAGCGAATTTCGGTGTCGGCCAATCCATGCCATTTCTCAGGCGGTGGACGAAGGGCTTTGGCCAGAATCGCGAAGGACGACAGTTTGACGGAAATCTCGCCGGTCTTGGTGGTGAACATTGCGCCTTTTGCGCCGATGAAATCACCGAGGTCGAGATGGCGGAAGATGTCGAATTGTTCATCGCCGAGAACGTTCTTCTGTGCATAAACCTGCAAGCGTCCGGTTTGGTCGCGGACGTCGATGAACATGCTCTTGCCCATGTCGCGGTGTGCGGTGACGCGTCCAGCGATTGAGACCTCGCGGCCTTCGGTATAGTTCTCGCGGGCGTGAGCGCAGGTTTCGGCGGGAGTAAATTTGTTCTTAAACGGATCGATTCCTTTGCCCCGTAAGGCGGCCAGTTTGGCTTTTCGTTGTTCGATCAATGAATTCGTCTCTTCCATTGCGGGCGGGACTCTACATTCCTGCGGTGAAAGTCTAAAGCGAAAACAATGCCTCACGCAAAGATCGTGAAGGACGCAACGGGCAAAACAACCTGTTTTCTTTGCGACCTTTGCGTGAGGATTGATCAGGCCCGCTTGAGATGCCTTTGCTCGCCAACGGCATAGGCTTCTCTTAACCAAGCTTCGACTTCGTCATCTACTTCGGCGACGGACGTAAGGCGAAAATGATGAACGTGGTTTCTCGGCGATATCGTTTCGATTTTGCGAAAACGAGATTGCTCAAAGCGGCGGGCAAGGACGACATGGCCATCGACCCATTTAGAACGAATGGTTAGCTGTGCGAAGGACATGCGCACCTGAAAGGCAATGCGGGTTTTCTCGGGAAGAACGATGACTGGACCGCAGCGCCTGATTGCCTTAAGGACGGCGTCATAAGTTGTGCGCAATTCGGGCGGTTTGCCTTCGAACTGATGTTCCAAATCGTGCTTTCCGCAGAAGTGCGATTGATTGCGGTTTGCAAACCGTCGTTTGCATTTCGGACATCGCCAAAGTGGACGATGGGCAACGTTTTTCATTCGGGCCTAGATTGAAGTGGCATATTTTAAAAGGGAAGAATGTCTTCAGACCAAGCAACGAAAGTGGCAGCGGACAGCCGCATTCCAAGGCGCTGTCGCGACGGAATGTACGCCACTAATTCCGCTAGGTTTTGGAGTGCGGCTGTCCGCTGCCGCT
>Ga0207674_10003547_pt1 | contig 19045 bp, 21 predicted proteins | sample KBSCornC72_FD_184303 | JGI IMG/M metagenome (GOLD analysis project Ga0207674, IMG submission 184303) | Corn rhizosphere microbial communities from Kellogg Biological Station, Michigan, USA - KBS Corn C7-2 (SPAdes) (version 2) | ecosystem: Host-associated > Plants > Roots > Rhizosphere > Soil ... | reverse complement strand
GTCACCACCGAGCACGTATGGGTAGTCATATCGAGACCCACATAATAGACCCCGGAAGTCAGGGCCAAAGCCGGAGTGGCAAACACGCCGATCAGAACGGCCGCGACTATATGCTTTTTCATCCTTCTCTCCTTGGGATGAACTTGCCGACCCGGCAAGCCGATCAAAAAAGCACCGTCTTGGGTAACATCAAAATCAATTGTCCGTAAAAAGGATAGGCGCAGTCGCTCATGACTCACTTACCCAAAGCTTTTAACCCATAGTTAACCATCATCACCGAAGCTAGACGCACCCATAAAACCCTTCCCTTCCGGCCCCTAAACGGGGCCGCTTTTTTCCTTTGGGCTATGAAAAAACCTTCTCTTTTGACTCGGCTCCAGCTGTTAAAAAGCGATGTGGAATTTAAAGAGATAGCTATTCTCCTCGCCCTGGCCTTGTTATTCGCCATCGCGGTACGACTGTCTGCCGGGCATCTGCTGCCGGCAGACTTGAAGTATTTACTCTCGCGATGATTTTAGTGCCCCGTCCTACGCGGGCAAGAAAAAGCCCCGGCAGGGTCTGGCGGGGCCAATTCATTGCAGGGACTGAAACGCGAGACTGCCCCGCGTGCCGAACCCTTACTCTGGGTCCGACTGACTTCAAACCAGTTTTCTGTGGGACAGGCATTTTTGCGATTTCCTGTTGCTTTCTCGCTACAGCATGCGAGGGGTTGTAGTAAACTGAACACACATGCCGTCGGGCACCAATGTATTGGAGTCTTCGCGTGCCCATTAAAATCCTCGTGCCGCGCAGACTGGCCGACCGGTGTTATCTTGCGGAGGCGCTGCTGTGGGTCTCTGTTTCCCGCTTCCCTCTGGCTGATCTAACCCGCGTTCCTCGAGACGGGAAGAAGTGGGCTGAAATCGACACGCGGGAATCGCCTGACCACATGGCCTTAGGCATTCCTTTGTTTCTCGATACCCTTGCCGAATATGAGTGTGAGCGCGCTGGTCTCCCGCCCAATCCCAACAATGACTGGATCGAACCTGAGCGTATCCGTGAAAGACTTAGTTGGAGAGGCGAGCAGCGTGCTGAGTTGGAGCAGGAACTGCAAGCCTCCCTCGCTCTCCAGAAACGACGAGAGGATTGGAATGGACTTCGCAATAGCTTTCTCGATTCCTACAAAGCCAGGCTTTTCGTAAGCCTGTGGACAGGCGACTTAGCAAGTTTTGGCAAGCAGGTTCCACGTGCGAGCCTTTCCCATTCTGCCGAAGACCTGAATAAGCGCGACAGAAAATGGTTTGCTGAAGCCCGAACACCCATTCACGCCAGCTTCTGGGACTCCACTCGAATTGATTGGGAGAGAAGCTTGGCCGAGGGAAATGGTCCACCCCACGCTTTTATCGTTGTGGACACTTACAACCTCCTGCGGATCTTTCCGCCATCTCGAAAATATTCAACGAACGTGATGAGAGTTGGTGAAGCTTACTTTCTCGAGGAGACTGCCGACCAGCGACTGCATCCGCGTGATGCCGATACATTAGGCATGCTTCGGCATCGATAGCCTACGTGCTACAATTGCCAGGACGCTGGGGGCACTCCGTGAGCAGCCGCAGTTTCCATCAGCTTGGGCTTTTATATGCTGCGATGGCGCTGCTGGGGGGTGCTTATGCAGCATATGACGAGGTTACTGCCGGATTCGAGCGCCAACGTGATGTTGACTACCTCTCCATCTTCATACCTCGTCTGGGCTTTGCGCTCATTGTGGCGTTCGTAGTGTACTGCATAGTTCGCGCAGTGGGCTCAGTCGTTTTGCGGCTTCATGGTATCGCCCTAGCGGCTCAACCTGCTCGACAGTTCATCACCCCAAAGTCATCTGCACTATAAACCCTGGTCACAACCTCTAGTCGTTGGAGATTACATGAAGGCCATCACCTTTGCTTCTGTGCTGGCGTTCATTACGCTGGCGTGGATGATCAAGGAAGCGAATGCGTACTTATATTGCGAGGTGAAGGTCGGTTCCACCAAATGGACTTGTAAGGAGTGTTTACCTAACGCCATTTGCGGCGTGAAGGAGGAATGCCAGACCAAATGCGCAAAGGCAAAAACGCCACAGCAGGCCGAAGATTGTCTAACTATAAATTGTGCGCCACTCCAACGCCGTTCAAAGCGCAGATAGAAAACTTTAAGAGCCTAGGGAATCGCGCAAACTTCTTGCAGTTCTCTCTAACGGGTTGCCCAGCGTGCGCTCCTTGCAAAGTCAGAACGTGGGCAGGACCAGCCTTCATCGCGCTTCGTCAAGAAGTGCGCGATGACGTCGAAGCGAGGCTCGCCAAACTCAAACAGAAGCGTCCGGTGTTTTCATGGCTGAGAAATCGTGATGCACGCTGGGTGAAGCCTGTAATCACTTAAGGTGAAGCATCTCGCCTTTGGCAGCGGCCTGATGCGGCACGCAACGATAGAAGGATTAGGCTTTCGGGTCCGTTTCTTTCGATGATGGACTAGCCTCGGCTTTTTCCTTTTGAAGGGCTTTTTCCGATTTCTCAGCCTGAGTATCGAGCGCGGTGACAGCTGACTTCAACGCACGGTGCAAGACGTGCTGCACAGTTAAAATGTTAATAAAACGGTGGATGGATTGCCGTGTGGTCTCTAGCTGCTGCCGCCGGGTTGCCCTTTCCTCGTTGAGCTTCATGAGTTGCTGGCGGAACCGAGCCTGTTCCGCCACCATCTGTCCCACGATCAGGTCGGCTCGCTCTCGCAGGTCGCCACTTATGTCTCGCATTTCGCCGTGCATGGTTACGGCCTGCATCAAAGACTGATTATGCGACTGGCTGGTCTGCCTCTGAAGTCTTAGGAGGCCAACTTAATGTCAGGTCGGAACTCCGTTACTGGGGGCAGTGGTTGGGGATGCTTGGGTTGCGGCATCGTGGATCCAGAGTTACCAACCCGTCTATTCTCAGCCTCCATAACAAACTTTACGGCTTCGAGTTCGGCTTTTATCTCTGTCAGCTTGGTCTCATGTTCTAGCTTGAGCTGCTCCGTAAGATTCTCGAATTGCTGCTGTGCAGCACTCATTTGTTCTTTGATCAGATTGGCACGAACTTGCAGGTCGCCACGGATGTCACGCATGGGAAAACCCCCTCGAATTGCGCAAATATTGACTCACGGCGGATGCGCAATAGAGGTGGTAACAGCGTAATTGGGCGAATGTTGGAACACATTCCGAGCTTGTAGTCGCTTTCGGCGGAGGCGCCCACTGTTCCGCTGGCTTTGGCGGTGGACCGCACCTCGGCGGCGGAGCATGCGTAATGTTCGCGAGCTACAAGAGCGGGCGAACTTCTCTTTTTGGCTTGCCGGACTCCGCTAGCTCTTCACCGTTGGGTGGAATCCAAAAGTGGCCTCCATAGCACTCTGGGCATGCACGCCAGACATTCGCATTTTTCTTTAAGTAGCCTCTACCATCGCACCAGGTGCAAATCGTGCAAACACCTAGAGACGTCTGTCCGCTGCCGGGCTTCGACCACGGAAATAACGCCTCGACAAAATTCTCGAGATAGGACCGCATCCCTCCCCCCGAACGATATCACGGTATCCGACGCTGAGGATTGTGCTTCCTAGCGTACCGACTCCCGAGGCGGCTCTTTAGTGATCCCTCTGTCGTACTAAACTACGGATGACTCCGATCTGTTCCCTGTCTAAGGGATCGGGTCCGACAGCCATTGAATGGAATTTCGGCTGTCGGAAACGCCGGAGATTTCCATCAATGAGACGCTTCCCAGCACCATGGACCGTTGACCCTGTCGTTGATGCAATCCCAAAAAATTTTCATTCATCTATCGAGAACAGGCGTTCCACTCGTTACCTATCCGGCTTTTGAAAGGGATGTTTTATGGATTTCGACTTAGCCAAGCGTGCTGTCATTACGGTTGGTCCTGGGCACGGTTTCGTGGTCGCGGGACCAAGCGAGACATTTCACGTTATCACCGCCTCCCACTGCTTACCGTATTTGCCTCCGGCGCATCCAGCTTCCCCCTTAGAAGAACGGACATACGCTAACCTACTCGGGCATTTGGGTGAGTCACCTACTGTTTGGGCAGAGTGTCTTTTTGCTGATCCTGTTGCTGACATTGCGGTACTCGGCCAACCAGATTCGCAATCACTGTATGCCGAGAATGAAGCCTATTGTGAGCTTATGCCTGATATCCCTCTCGCCATTGCCGACACGCCGCATGACTACAAACCGATAATGATAAAGACGTTTGATGGTGAGATGATTGAAGCCAAGGACCATTACGAGTCACTAACTACACGAGCATAATTGGTTTGAGTGTGAGGTCGAACATCGACCCGATGGGCCATTATGGATATCGAAGGCCAATGAGCTAATTGTCGGAGGCATGTCCGGGTCGCCAATCTTGAGCAAGGCGGGGGCTGCCATCGGCGTGGCATGTACTTCGGTCAATGACGGACTGGAGGGCGGACCAAATCCCCGCTTAATGGCAAACCTTCCAGGATGGACATAACGCTAACAGACCAAGAAAAAGCGCCCCAAGGCTAGGCCAAGGAGCGCGGGTTGAATTGGGCGTCGTGATGATTAACTGCCGACTGTGGTGGGTTTTCCCTCCCCATCACAGGTTCCCCCCATAAGGAACCGGAGAAGCCCCGTGTTGACCCCCCGTCGCTTGGGGCTTCTCTTTATTCCGCTCGTTTTTGCAGAAATTATGGTCGCCACGGGGCCGACCAGAATTCTTAGGCTTGCGTTCGCCGCCCTGGTCGAATTTGAGATTTCTAGGGTTACGCGCTCTTTTGGGCCTCCCCCAGACTATTTTCCTATCCCCAAATAAATAATCCAAATAATTCGGCTCTATTACTAACTAGCCCGGTACGGGCTATTCCTTGCTTCCCATGCCTGTTTGTTTGTTTCCATCTTTTCCTGCCATTCCCTGACTAGATTTGTGCAGTTTGAGGGGAACGGTCGAGAATCTAGACCGGGGGAGTCGCAAAAATCGACCTGTGGGGGTCGAGAAATTCGATCCGCATATATCCAGAGAATATATCCAGAGAAGAAGAGGAGCCCGCTGAAAAGTTATCACCCGCCCTGGATAGCCCAACACCACCGAAGGCCACGTAGATGAGGTTGCGGCAATTCTGTTTGAAGCGGCTTATCGCATTCTAGTCGCTGCCTATGGCTCACGACAAATAGACGAGCATCTCGACAGAACCTCTAAAATCGCGGCGGCAAGGCTGTCAGACGAGGATGGTGGCGGACCCAATCACCGACATGAGCGTTGCTGCATGACGCTCGATAGATTTGGGCGAAGAGTTGGCTCATCATGCCAGGGCGATATGCTTGTAGTTGGAGGATATAGCTTATGCGCTCCACGATGACCTCGAAGAATTGCATCAGCAGAACCTCAAGCTTCGACGAGACCTAGTGGCCGAGGTCGCCAGAGCGAACAAACCCAGGAGGGTTACCGGCTGGGGAGTTGTCTATTGGGTGGGTCTCGTATTGATTCCCATCCTTATCCTCTGCGGGGTTGGCTTTGTCCTCCGCTACATTGTGTCTGGGGACTAACGGGCACCACGGCGGGGTGCTGACGGCAACTGCCTTTTGGCTGCCTCGCCAGAAGTGGAGAAGCTGCCGGAGGACTACGCTGGAATAGCCCCAGTCAGTTAAGCGCATCGACCAATACCACGCTGCCCATCGCCATGGCGTCAGAAGTAATGATAAAAATGTTGGATGCCGACTGAATTCGATCCGGACGATTTAAAGGCCCAACTTGCCAAGCTTGATGACTACGAGATCGAGCGTCGGATCGAGCGAAAAATGTGGGAGGGAGATAGATTAAGGGCGCTCAAAAAGTTCTCAAAGAAAGAATCCGCTCTCGAACTAGCGCAAACCAAACGCCTCAATTGCTTTGGGAGTTGGCAGCGATCTTCGGTGCCCTAATCATCAGTCTAGGCTTCGTGCTCTACGCAATCAGAGATCGCATCTTTTGACGCAAGGTGCGGCATGACCTCGAACAACGGTGACCTTGAAAGGGTGCTTCGGGAGAATCTGAAGTTGAGACGCCAAGTCGTGGCGGAGTTCACCAAGGCGAGTGATTCGGCCATACGGTTCACCAATGGTGGAGCGCTCGGTTCGGAAGGGCCGAGGATCAACCGCTCTTCTTCGCTCTCCTATTCGTGCTGATCGCCGCCACGCTCTACGTCTTTCTCTAGACGGCAATGCAGGCTGACAGGATCATCGCGGCCATGCGCAGCGGTGCCATCCTGCATAAGCAGATCATCGAAGGCCCAGCAGTCTATTGCCTGGGCCGAGATCAATGGTCTCGCGCACGTACCTGTAGCGGCGACGGAGGCGAAATTAGTCAGGCTACCGCGGCTTATTGCGCCAATGCGAGCTGGGGATCCCATTACGCCGCATGGCCGATTTTTGAGCTTTGGGCAATTATGACCAGTGGGCGCATACCAAGGAGGAGTTTATGCGCAAATCGCGTCAGCGTCCGCTGACGCTCTTATTGTTTGGCATTAGGGCGAGCCATTGGCTCGCAATACCCTGGTTTGTGTTTGGCTTGTTCGGCTGCGCACTGTGGTCTAAGTCTCTGCCACCCTACGCTCTGTCCAACAGCGAAACGACTATAATAGAGCGGGACATTCTTTCTGCCACAAAAGATTTGGACAAACCTCCTTTTCACGACCTGAAAGCCGCGAAAAGCAGCGGCGGCGACTTATACGTTTGCGGCTGGACGAATTCTAACAACAAGGCTTATCGATCTTCCGAACAGGCGTTCATCGGAACTTTTTCGGCTGGTCGCTTCTCACCAGCCCGCATCGGAACCGATGCAGACTCAAACGTGCAAGTGGTGGTCGAATGTCAAAAACTCGGCATCTCTATCGCCCACCCTTCTTGGGATACAGGTGCCCCTGTGGGTTGGAGTAGTAATCGAAAAAAAGGCCACGGTAGATAATAACCGTTTTTTGAGAATTAGCCCCTCAACCGGCGCGCCTTCTTGTCGGCATCGTTGCGAAGGATGGACTCAACTAAACCGGCGAGCATCCTTAGCGCCTCGCGCTTCTCTTCTTTATATGCGTGCCGGTCATAGGTCCCCAGCACGCCTTGCTGAACGTGACCTAGAACGCGCTCGGCAATGTCAGGGTGAACACTGGCGCGGCTCATTAGGCTCCTAGCTGTTTTACGGCAATCATGCAAAGTCCACCCGGTCATGCCTGTTGCCGCATCTAAAGCCGCCTTGGCCTTACCCCAGCCAATGAAATAGCCATCGCCGCGACCGGCGAACACATAAGGATTGGAGTTGAGTCGTGGTCGGGAGCGAAGAATATCTACTGCCATCGAAGGCAGCACTAGCTCGCCGCCCGTTCCCTTCTCGCGCTTCACTCCATTCTTCACCAACCATGTGCCGTCGACCGACACATCTTCCCATTTCATCGACGCAACCTTTTCCCGGCGCTGGGCGGTTAAAAGAAGCATCTTTACCATGTCGCCGAACGTGCCCGTGGCCTTGGTCCAAACAAGTCTGATCTCGTCGTCAGACAGTATGCGCTCCCGCGCACGCTCACTCGCCTTCGTTCGCCGCATGCCTGGAATGATTGGCGAGTTGTAATTGTCATTCCGCTTTGCGTACCATTTGAAGATGCTCGTCACCGTTCCTAGAATCATGTCCGCCTGAACGGGACCCGCGTTGTCTTCAACCCTGTCGCAAAGCTTGGTGACATCGGTGCGCCCGATAGATCTGAAATTTCTGCAAGCAGGCAAAACGTGATTGCGAAAGTTGCGACGAATGGCTCTTTCGGAGAGAAGCCCCCTGGCTTCGACATGGCGCTTAAGCCATTCATTTGCGACTGTCTCAAACGCCTCAGGTCCCTCGACGCGCTGCCCACCTTTAAACAGTTGATGATGTCTTTTGCCTTCGCTCTCGCATCCTCGATTGTCATTAGCGGAAACGTGCCCAGCGTATTCCACACCTGCTTACCGTTTGGGTTACGCGTCATCGCGACGAACTGCTTTGACCCAGTTGGCCGCATGCGGATGAAGTGCCCAGACATTAACGGGTCACGCTGATGGTAGATGCTCTTTTTCGGTTTGAGCGGCCACACCCTTGTCGGTGAGATTGCGAGCCATGCGCCCTTCCTTCGGCTAACTATCAGCAAGCGTTTTGAGGCTTGCGCCCTACGCGCCGCAAATCCTGAGCATCCTGCGCATCATGGTGGCGCTGCTCCTGTTTCAGCATGCCTTTTCCAAGTTCTTCGGCTTCCCCGCGCGGATGCCGCCGCCCGCGCCGTTCTCACTGATCTGGTTCGCCGGCATGATCGAGCTAATCGCCGGCGCGCTTCTTCTCCTTGGCCTGTTTACGCGCATCGCCGCCTTCATTCTCTCCGGCGAGATGGCCTTCGCTCATTTCATTGGTCATGCCCCGAAGGGCTTCTATCCGCTGACCAATGGCGGCGAGTCCGCGGTGCTGTTCTGCTTCATATTCCTTTGTCTCGCCGCAGCTGAAGGCGGCGCTTGGAGCCTCGATGCGCTGAGAGGCAAGGCGTAGCATCACCACCAGATAAGCCAGAGCACGAACGGGATCAGCACCAGGCAGAGAGCCATGGCAAGCAACAGAAGAATGGCGGCTAGGGTGCTGATCATGCGGGCGCGATTCTTCTGGAGCGGGCTTGCGAGCTACCACTTGCCAGCGAGGTCGTTCTGCATCAGACGGCGCTTGAGCAGCATGATCCTGCCGTAGGCCTGCTCGATCCGCACGCGAGAGATGCGCCCGTCCTTCACCGCCTCTGACATGACAGTGTGTACTTTCACGCCAAGCTCAGGGTCGTGCGACTTCTCGTTGGAGAACACGATGAGATCGGTGCCGGCATTGACCGCCTTGATGACGCGCTCCTCGAGCGAATATTCGCCGCGCACAGCGCCCATCTCCATGTCGTCGCTCACCACCACGCCCTGGAAGCCGATATAGCCCTTGGCGCGCAGAGCCGTGATCGCGCGGCGCGATAGCGAGGCAGGCAGCCGCGCGCCGTCGCTGAAGCGCGGGTGATAGAGGTGGCCAATCATCACCGCATCGAGCAGGCCGTCCTTGGCGAGTTGGCGATAAGGCTCGAGCTCGATCTCGCGCCATGTGTCGGAGATGTCGGCAAGAGTCTTATGGCTGTCGGCGCGGCTCGAGCCGTGGCCGGGGAAGTGCTTGACCACGGTGACGATGCCCGCGTCGCGATGTGCAACGATGAAAGCGCGGGCAAGCTGGGTGACGGTGTTTGGGTCGGCGCCGAAGCTGCGCTCCCTCTGCCCGATCACCGGATTGTCCGGATTGAGATTGAGATCGACCACCGGACCGAAATTGAGATTGAAGCCAGCCTCCGCGAGGTCCTTGGCCATGCCCGCATAGAGCCGCACGGCGCTCTCTGGATCGCTGAAGCTCGGATTCCTGCCGACCTTCCATGCCGAGGGGATGTAGAGGTGGCCATTCTGCCGCGTGAGCCTCTGCACGAGACCGCCTTCCTGATCGACGGCGATGAACGGGACCGGCGTCGGGCGTGCGTCGCGCAAGAACGCGGTAAGCGCGCGGAGCTGATCGGGTGGGCCGATATTTTCCGGATACAGGACAACGCCACCGACGGTGCCGTCGGCGAGCTGGTCCCGAACCCTGATGACATCGGAATCGGTGATCCGGTAGCCGGAAAATCCCACCATGATCATCTGCCCGATCATCGACTCGAGCACGGTGTCAGGCAGCTTCTTGAGCTCGATGTCGAAGGCTTCGGCGCGACTCGAAAGCGGCGCCACGAGCAAAAGGCTCATCACACTCAAGATTTTCGGCATTGCCGCGAGGCGCTTTGCGAGCATCGGCAGGTTCAGGGCGCAGCTTTGGTGAGTCTTGCAGGAGTGATGGGAGGACCAGAAACCGCGGATTCTATGGCAGTTTTAAGAACCGGCAGGACGAATTCAACTTCCAGGACGCATCGGGGCGAATGACATGCTATGACTGGCGCTGTGCCGAGCGCCTGGGGAGGCGGTCATGCGAATGCGCGCCTGGATCGCCATCGGCGGCGAGATTCCCCGACAGGGTCGCGTTGGCGATGAGCAGCGTGCGGTCGGCCTCCCCGACCAGCGACAGCCCGCGAAATCCCGAGCCTGACGCGCCGCGCGTCGGACATTGGGGAAACGGATTGTTGCGGCAGGCATCGAGCAGGACGATCTGCTGCGGCGCCGGCGATGAGGCATCGAACAGCTGCTCTAGCGCGACCGATCTCAGCGCCGTCTTGTTCTGGCATTCGATCTCCATATCGGTCGGCGCGAGCACGTTCTTGCCGTCGACCTCCATGCCATGGCCCGCGTAATAAACGAGTGCCACTTCGGCGCCAGTCGCCTCGCGCTTGAATTTCTCCAAGGCGTCGAGAAGATCGGCGCGGTCGATGTTGTAATATTCCGAGACCTCGAAGCCGTGCGACTTGAGCTCGGCGGCGATCGCCTTGGCGTCGGGCACCGGATTGATCAGGCTCGAGAGATGCTGGTAATCGCTCATGCCGATGATGAGGGCGACGCGCTTTGCTTGCCCCGCCGACGGCACGAGCGCCGCTAGCAGAAGTGCCAGTGCTAAGAGGAAGCGGGACATCGATTCAGGCCTTGGGATGGCCTCGGCGGGGCGGAGCTTAGCACCGGCGGCCCCGGTCGCCCATAGCGCAAAAACCCTTGGGCTCGGTGCCGATTTTGTCACGATTGTGAAGTTACTGTGAGACGCCCCGCAACAGGATCCTGCTAGAGAACACTATGGTCAGCATCCGCCAGTTCTTGAGCGTCGTACTTGCCGCAAGCCTTGCCTTGAGCTTGGCGCTCGCATCGACGCCAGCTTCCGCCAAAAAGAAGAAGAAGCATCAGCAGCCGGTCGAGCAGCAGCAGCCTCCGGAGGACTCGCCCGATGTGATCTTCGCCAAAAGCCTTGTGGGCAAGGCCTATGACGATGGGCTTACGGTCGAGGGTTGGGATGAGGTCGACGGAGGGCTCGTCGCACCGCCCGTCTATGTCCGCCGCTATCAGCGCGAGGACGGAACTTATCTCGTCCTTACGAGTCGTGAGCTGAAAAAGGCTACGAAGACCGAGCCCGCGTCCTACGTCGTTGCCGACGCGCTGATCGTGCCTAAGCCGCAAGCCGATATGCAGTTCTCGATCGCCTGCGTGCTCGGCAAAGACCAGACGCTGAACTTCATGGGTGAGGCCAAGGGCAAGGAAGACAAGGAGTGGTGGACCGATGTGAGGCGCGCGTGGCAGATCTCACTCGAGACCGGCGAGATCGCCTCGGTCCCGCCGAAGGGCATCCGCTGCACCAATGCCTCGTGGGGCCAGTAGGAGCAGGCTGATGAAAGCCACGCTTAAGGGCAAGGTGATTGCCGCGAGCGACGACATCGTCGAGCAAGGCGGCTACACCTATTTTCCCAATGAACATGTGCGGCTCGAACTGCTCGAGAAAGCGCCGAAGACCGCGTCGGACCTCGAGTGCCCGCATGGCGTCCAGTTCTATGATGTGGTGATCGATGGCGCGCGCTACGCCCGCGCCGCCTGGCGTTACGAGGCGCCGCGCCCCTCGATGCAACACGTCGCTGATCGATTCGGCTTCTGGCACGAGGTCGAGGTCGGCTGATCACCGCTCCGAAAATCAAATCGTCATGGCCGAGCTTGTCCCGGCCATCCACGATTGTCGTGTCATTCCCGCGAAAGCGGGAATCCAGTAATCACCACCTTCAGATGGTTTTGCGAGCGCACGGGCTACTGATTGCCCGGTCGAGCCGGGCAACGACAATCGCGGACTGCTGCGTCGACTTTGGCAATGATGGGTTACTTTATTACTCCCACGCCGGAAGCTTCTCCTGTGCGGCGAGCGCGGTCATGGCCGCTTCGAGCTCCGAGACGAAGGCATCATAGGACTCCTTGCCGTAGAGCGGTTCGCCGACGCTGACGATGACGTTGAACGGCACGAGCAGGGCGGAGCCGCGCGGCGGCGCCTTGCCGAGCCCGTGTATGAACCCGGGCACCACCGGCACCTTGGACCGCGCTTTCGCCAGATGTCCGATGCCTTTTTTGAAGGCTTGCAGCGTCTCCGGCTCGCCGCGTGTCCCTTCCGGGAAGATCACCAGGATCTCGCCGCGGTCTAGCGCCTGCTCGGCGAGCAGCAGCGGATTGCCGCCCTCCTTGCCGCTGCCGCGCTTTACCGGGATGATGCCGACGATTTGATCGGCGAACCAGCCGCGTAAACGGCTCGAATAGAAATAATCCATCGCCGCGACAGGGCGGAGCTTCGGCAAAAGTCTAAGCGGCATCAGCGACATCATCGCCAGCGCATCGAGATTGGAATTGTGATTGCCGGCAAGGATGGCAGGCCCATCTTTAGGCAGCCGCTCGCGATGCCGCACGGTAAGACCGAGCGCGACAAGGATCACGGCGCGCACCACCACGGCGAAGAACAGGAACCTGAGCAGTCTCGTGAGCGGGTTCTTGCTCATGGGTAGTAGAAGTAGCGGACGAAGTGCACGAACACCGGTGCCGCGTAAGTGGGCTGTCGACGCGGTCGAGAATGCCGCCATGGCCCGGGATCAGTCCTCCGGTGTCCTTCACGCCGAGATCGCGCTTCATCGCCGACATGGTGATGTCGCCGAGGAAGCCGGCGATGCCGAGGATGAGGCCGGCCAGCGCAGACCAGCGCATATCCAACGGCGTGAGGTAAGGGCCGGCAAGCGCCGCAACGAGCGTTGTCGTGGCGACGCCGCCGATCAGCCCCTCCCAGGTCTTCTTCGGACTGACATGCGGCGTGACCTTGTGGCGGCCGAAGAGCTTGCCCCAGCAATATTGCGCCACATCGTTGAACTGGGTCAGCACCACAAGGAAGAACAAGAGCCCGACTCCGCCAGCGACCGGATTGACGACGTCGCCCGACACGAGCAGCCATGCCATGTGGGAGAGCGTGAACACCGTCATCATCAGGCCCGAGGAGATCGTGCCGACAGCGCGCAGAAAGCCCTCGCTCCGCCCGCGCAGCACTAGGAGCGGCGGCAGGAACAGGAACATCCATACCGGGACGAACACGATGAACATGCCGTACCAGTCGATCGCCGCCCAGTAATACTGAATGGGAATGGCGAGATAGGCGAACAGCAGCACCTCGCGGTCGATGCGCCGTGTCGGGATCAGCGACAGATATTCCTTGAGCGCGAGATAGGAGATGAAGGCGAGAAAGAAGATGGCGACGGTCTGATTGAGAAGGATGCAAAGCGTGAATGCGCCGATCATCCACCACCACGAGTCGGTCCGTGAGGCGAGCTCCGAATAGCGCTCGCCTGGATTTTTCCAGCGCAGCACCCCGACGACGATGCTGGCGATGACGAGCAGCGCGTAAATGGCTACAGTTGCGTAGACCACATTGGCGGGAAGGCCGAGAATCGCGCTCATGCGCCGCGGCTCTTGGCCTCGGCAACGATGCGCCGCGCGCGGTTGATAATGGTCAGCGCCGAAAGAAGAAGCAGGGCCGCAAGATAGAGCGTGGTCCACAATCCGGGTTGAAGCCCTAGGCCGAGCAGGATCGCGAGTAGGCCAAAGGCAAGGGCGCGATCGCTCTTGCCGAACGGACCGGCATAGCTGCGTGGCGCTTTGACCAATGGCCCGAGAGCGCCGGCCATCTCGCCGATCACGCCTGCCACCACCACGAGCACGACAAGCGGCGCATTGACGCCGGGGATGAGTGCGAAGGGCAAATAAAGCGCGGCGTCGGCAATGACGTCCGACAGCTCGTTCAAGACGGCGCCGGCCGCGCTCGCTTGTCCATGCTCCTTCGCCATCATGCCGTCGATGGCGTTCATCGCCATGCGCACGAACAGCGTGACCGGGAGGAGGAGGAGCGGCCAGGCCGATCCCGGCATCAGCGCGAGCCAAGCCCCATGCGCGGCACTCAGCAAAAGCGCACCGAGCGTGACGTCATTGGCGCTGAGCTTCGCGCGCACCAGCGCGTCAGAAAGTGGGCGGAGCAGGGCCTGAAAGCGAGGCTTTAGATCGTAGATGCTGGCCAAGACCGCTTCGCGCCCCGCTTGAACGATCGGAGCAGTTGTAAGGCTTTAGCCGCTCAACGGCTAGCGCTTGCTCCTAGGAAGGAGTGCTGGCGGGAACTCGGCCTAACTGCCGAAGACCTCGGCGAGGAAATTCGTAAAGGCGTTCCAAGACCGTTCGTCGGCGCGCTTCTGGTAGCGTTCCCCCTCGAAATTGGTGAAGCCGTGCGGCGCGCCGGAATAGACCTCAATTTGGTATGGCACCTTCGCGGCTTCGAGCTCGCTCAACAAGGTGGCCACGTCCTCCATGGTGACTGATGTGTCGGCGCCGCCATGCAGAATGAGAATGGGGGGCGTGCCGGCGGGATAGGACTCCCCCTCGGGTGTCTTCAGTGCGCCATGGAAGGTGACATAGCCCTTGACTCCTTTGGCCTCTCCCGAGCGCGCGAGCTCGAGCGCGGCCGCGCCGCCGAAGCAATAGCCGATCACCACGGCCGCGCCGTCTCCGCCCTTGCGCGCTTCATTCAGGCCTGCGATCAGAAGCTTCTTCATTCGCGCCAGGTCCTCATAGAGCTTGGTCGCCTCTCTCTTCCTGGCGTCAGTATCGGTCGGCCGGTTGCCCTTGCCGTAGAGGTCGACGGCTAAGGCGTCGTAGCCGAGCGAGGCGATCATGTCGGCGCGCTTCTGCTCGTAGGAGGTCAAGCCGCCCCACGCGTGGATGATGACGACCAGCCCCTTCGATGCGCCGGCAGGCTTGGCGCGATAACCCTCGAAGGCCTCGCCATCGACGGAATAGGGAACGGCTTCACCCGCGTGAGCGGCCAGAGGACTGAGGGCCATGACGACTGCCAACGCAAACGCTCTCATGTGGACTTCCCCGATCTTGCATGTTCCCGCGCTCCATCGTCGCGATCGGGGCCTGACCGGAAACACACAACTTCGTGCCTGAGTTCCGCATGCGGCACTCAGCCCTTGGGCTTAACCTGCGCGAGAAGCTCATCGACCTTGGGCAGAATGCCCTGAACGATGCGGTCGACTCCCTTGGCGTTGGGATGGATGGCGTCTTCCTGCATGAGGCCAGCGTCGAGCGCGACACCATCGAGGAAGAAGGGATAGAACACCGCGCCGTAGCGTTCTGCGAGATCGGCATAGATCGCGCGGAACTGATCGACATAATCCTTGCCCATGTTGCGCGGCGACTCCATTCCGGCGATGAGCACTGGCAGGCCCTTCGCCTTCAGGTGGTCGAGAATCTTGGCGAGCGAAGCCTCGATCTCTGCCGGCGGTATTCCTCGGAAAGCGTCGTTGGCGCCAAACTCGACGATGACCGCGTTCGCATCGGGCGGAAGCGCCCAGTCGAGCCGGGCCAGACCGTCCGATGCCGTATCTCCGGACACGCCCGCATTGACGACCCTGATCTTGTGTCCTTGCGCTTTCAACGCGGCCTCGAGCTTGGCGGGAAATGACTCGCTCTGCGGCAGGCCGTAGCCCGCGGTGAGGCTGTCGCCCAGCGCCACGATGACCATTTCCTGCTCCTCTGCCTCCAATTTCGGCAGCGTCACTGCGCAGAAAAGGGTTGCGACAAGCAAGGCCACAATACCCGCGCGGCGTTTCATCTTTTCGACCTCATTTGTCCTTCTCAATTGGCGAGCCCCATGTCATCTGTCACCTACTCCTCGCCCCGCCCATGGAACACAGCCTAAAACAGAACCCAGTGATCCTGCTTGAGGACGTGCATGTCACGCTACCGTCGCGTGCCGGCCCGGTGGCGATTCTGCGCGGCATCGACCTTCGCATACAGTCCGGCGACGCTATCGCAGTGGTCGGTCCCTCAGGCTCCGGCAAATCGACGCTTCTCATGGTCATTGCTGGGCTTGAGCGCCTAACAGGCGGCAGCGTGGCGGTGCAGGGCATCGACTATGCCGTCCTCGACGAGGACGGTCTCGCCCGGCTTCGTGCCGCCAATATCGGCATCGTGTTCCAGTCTTTCCACCTCGTGCCGACCATGACCGCGCTCGAGAATGTGGCACTGCCGCTCGAATTTCTCGATCACGGCGATGCTTTTGCCGCATCGCGCGCGGCGCTCGCCGAAGTTGGTCTCGCGCATCGCGAGTCGCATTTTCCGGGCCAGCTCTCGGGCGGAGAGCAGCAGCGCGTGGCTCTTGCCCGCGCGCTCGCCCCGCGTCCCGCGCTCATCCTTGCCGATGAGCCGACCGGCAATCTCGACCTTGCCACGGGCGCTCAAGTGATGGACCTCCTGTTCGAGCTGAAAGCGCGTACCGGCGCGACGCTGGTTCTCATCACCCATGACCGCTCGCTTGCCAAACGCTGCGACCGCATTGTCAGCCTCACCGATGGCCGTATCGTGAGCGCTGGCGCAAAACGGAAGGTCGCTGCGTCGTGACGATTGCAAGCGCGACCGCATCACCTGCAGCAAATGGCTTAAAGCTCTCGCTTGCCCTTTCCATCGCCTTGCGTGAGTTGCGCGCCGGCGCAGGAAGGCTCTCAATCTTCGTCCTGTGCATAGCGCTCGGCGTGGCCGCCGTCGCCGCCATCGGCTCGCTTTCCGCCTCGTTCGACGAGGCACTCGCGCGGCAGGGCCGGCTGCTCATCGGCGGCGATCTCTCCTTCGAGCTGATCCATCGCCAGGCCGACAGCGCGGAGCGGGCGGCGCTCGAATCCTTGGGCGAGGTGAGCGAATCGGCAAGCTTCCGCGCCATGGCCCGCTCTGCCGAAGGCAAGAGCGCGCTGGTCGAGGTCAAAGCCGTCGACAACGCCTATCCGCTTTACGGCGATGTCTCGATCACCAGGGCCGAGCGGCCCGGGCCGGTGTGGCGGGACCCGGATGTGGTGCTTGTCGAGCGCACGCTGCTCGACCGGCTCAATCTCGACATCGGCAGCAAGATCGCCATTGGCGATGCGACCGTGACCATCGGCGGCATTCTCGGCGAGCAACCTGACCGCCTCGCTGACCGCCTCGCCTATGGACCGAAGCTGCTCATGTTCCGGGACACGCTTGCGCATACCGGGCTGGTCCAGCCTGGCAGCCTGATCCGCTGGACGTATCGGGTGAAGCTCCCCGAAGCGCGCTCTGCCGACAAGGAGTTCCTGGTCGAGACGCGGAACAACGTCGAAAAGCAATTTCCCCAGTCGGGCTTCGCCATCCACGACTGGACCGATCCGGCGCCATCGCTCCGCCGCGACGCCGACCGTTTTACCCAGTTCATCAGCTTCGTTGGGCTGACCGCGCTCCTTCTCGGCGGCATCGGCGTCGGCAATGCCATCCGCAGCTACATGGCCAAGAAACGCGAGGTCATCGCCACGTTCAAATGCCTCGGCGCGACGAGCCGCCTCGTGCTCTTGGTCTATCTCATCCAGGCGTTGCTGCTCGCCACTGTCGGCATCGCCATTGGTCTTCTCATCGGCGCGCTCACCCCTGCCCTTCTTGCCGCGCTCTACGCTGACGCGCTACCGATCACGCTCGCGGTCGAGCCGCACCCCATGCCGCTCATCGCCGCTGCGCTGGCTGGCCTTCTCACCATGGTGCTGTTCGTGCTGTGGCCTCTCGGCCGCGCCGCGAGCGTCTCACCCGCGGTGCTGATGCGCGCGCATCTCAGCGAAGAGCGCGAGCGCTCGCCATGGCCTTACGCAGTTGGCTCGGCCGTGGCAGGCATCGCGCTGTTCGCGCTCGCAATCGCGGGATCGGAGGAACGCGCGATCACCGCCTCAATCTCGGCCGGCATCGTGCTCGCCTTCCTGCTGCTCACGGGCTTCGGGTTGCTGGTTCAGCGCCTCGCGGCGAAGCTCCGCCGCGCCAAGCCGACCTCTCTTGCGCTTGCCATCGCCAGCATCGGAGGACCTGGCTCGCTCGCCCGCGCCATTGCCGTATCTCTCGGCTTGGGACTTGGGCTGCTCGTGGCGACTGCGCTTATCCATCGCGCCCTGCTCAAGGAGATCGAGGGCAATATCGAGGCCGACGCGCCTGCCTATTACTTTGTCGATGTGGAGGAATCCGACATCGGCAAGTTCGGAGACACGGTGAAAGCGATCGTGCCCGACGCCAAGCTCGACGATGCGCCGATGCTGCGGGGGCGCATCGTTGCGCTTAAGGGCGTGCCCGCCGAGAAGGTCGAGGCCGATCCCGATGCGCGCTGGGTGCTGTCCGGCGACCGCGGCCTCACCTACACCGATGCCGTTCCGCCCGCCTCGACCCTGGTTGAAGGCACGTGGTGGCCCAAGGATTATTCCGGGTCCCCGCTCGTCTCGTTCGACGCCGAGCTCGCGAAGGGGTTGGGGCTCAAGCTCGGCGATACCATCACGGTCAATATTCTGGGCCGCAACGTCGATGCCAAGATCGCGAGTCTGCGCAAGATCGACTGGGAGTCGCTTGCCATCAACTTCGTCATGGTGTTCTCGCCGAATACCCTTGCCGGCGCGCCCCACCGCGCACTCACCACGCTCGAGCTGCCCAAGGGCACCGACCCCGCGCTCGAAGGCAAGGTGATCCAGGCGCTCTCTGAACGCTTTCCGCTCGTCACCGCCGTCAAGGTGGGCGACATCGTCGCGGCCGCCAAGGAGCTGCTTACTAAGGTCATGACCGCGATCAAAGCGACGGCGGGGGTCACGCTGCTGATCGGCGCTGCCGTGCTCGCCGGCGCGGTCGCCGCCGGCCAGCAGCAGCGGAAATATCTCGCCGTGCTCTACAAGACGCTTGGCGCGACGCGCTGGCGCATCGTCAGCGCTGAGCTGCTGGAGTTCGGATTGCTTGGCCTGGCCACGGCCCTACTTTCAGTCCTGGTTGCGACGATCACGGCATGGGCTTTGTGCAAATGGGCATTTGACGTGACCTTCGTGTTCTCGCCTCTTGCCGTGCTCGAGACCGTTTTGCTTGCCCTCGCTCTTGTCTTGACGGTGGGTGCACTCACCACCTGGCGCCTGCTTTCGGTCAAGGCCGCACCCTATTTGCGCACGGAATAACGTGTCTTATTCGGTATGTGGCAGTCACGTCCGCGTGATC
>Ga0207674_10003546_pt1 | contig 19045 bp, 17 predicted proteins | sample KBSCornC72_FD_184303 | JGI IMG/M metagenome (GOLD analysis project Ga0207674, IMG submission 184303) | Corn rhizosphere microbial communities from Kellogg Biological Station, Michigan, USA - KBS Corn C7-2 (SPAdes) (version 2) | ecosystem: Host-associated > Plants > Roots > Rhizosphere > Soil ... | reverse complement strand
CAGATCACGCCCATCAGGATGGCCATGCCGATGTCGGCGCGGTACGCGCGCGCACGAACTTCGGAGAACGGCATGATGCCGATGCCGATGTCCGGCTGGTTCTCGAGTACGCGCATCGGGTTGGCATTGAACAGTGCCTCGCGCGCCTCGCGCATCGCCGCGTCCAGGCGCCCCGGCTTGGCGCGTACCGCGGTGCGCGTGTAGTTTGCATCCAGGCGTATCGGTTGCAGCACCGAATTCCACGCGAAACTGTCGCCCCATCCGCCAGCCGCCGGTATCTGCATCCGCGCGACTACGCCGATGATGGTGCTCGGTATCGCCAGGCCATCGAGATAGACGGTCTTGCCCAGCGCATCGCCCTTCGGGAACAGCTTGTCGGCGAGCGTCTTGGTGACGATTACCATCGGCGGCTCGCCGACGCCGCGGAAGCCGCGGTTGGTGATTTCGCTGGATGTGAAGTTGCGGCCCGCGACCAGGCGAAGGCCCAGCGTATTGATCATCTGGTCGTCGCCGAAGTAATAGGCGGCGTGCTCGGTGCTGTGCTGCTGGTCGGGCTTCAACCCGACGCCGCCCGTCCACGACGATTGCAGCAGCGGCAGCGAGTTGATGGCCGTGACCGCCTCCACGTCGGGCAAACCGCGCAGGGTGGCGAGGTCGGTGCGCTGCATTGCATCGAGTTTCTGGATCGACGCCGCGTCATCGCCCGTGGGTGCGCCCACGTAAGCCTGCTGGACCAGGAACAGGTTCTGCTCGTCGATGCCGGTCGGCCGATGCACCCGTTCGACGCGCTGGCCAATGATGAATACGGCATTGCACACGATCGCCAGCGTCAGTGCGATCTGCAGCGTGATCAGGATGACGCCGGCCTTGTGTTTCTTCAGCGCCGCGAGAATGGGATGGAGTGTCATGGCGCGATCCTCAATTCGACTTCAACTGCCACGCCGGCTGCACGGCCGCCGCACGCATCGTGGGATAAAGCCCCGCCAGCATCGTCGCCACGATCGCGACGACGAGCGTGGTGATCAGCAACGAAACATCCAGGTGCGCAAGCGCGGCGATGTCGCGCGGCAGCACCCAACTGACGCTGCTGATGCCGAGGCCGGTCAGCACCAGTCCCAGCACGCCACCAGCAAGGCCGACCATGCCCGACTCGACCAGGAACTGCGTGTAGATCTCCCGCCGCGACGCACCCAGCGCGCGACGCACGCCGATCTCGCTGGCGCGTCGCAGGAACTTCGCCAGCAACAGCCCGGCGGTGTTCACGAGGCACACCAGCAGCAGGCCCAGCGCGACGTACAGCGAAATCTTCGTGTCGGACGGCACCACGTGTTCGAAGTCCAACCATTCCATCAAGCCACGCAGGCGGTTATTCGCTGCCCAGTGGAAGCGCCCGGCCTGCTGCTGGGCGGCTGCGTAGTTGTCCAGGTATTGCTTGTACTGCCGTGCTGCGGCCGCGTCGTCGAGTTGCACCATGAACGCGATCCACACGCATTCGGATTTCTGCAAGCCGACGAAGCCCGGCTCCTTGGGCGTGTCGACGCAATTGGTGTTGCCGTTGTTGTTCATGCTGTTCGCGATGGCAGTGGTGAACGGAACGAAGATGTTGCCGCCGCCTTCGCTGAACCCGCCGGTGTTGACCACGTCGTAGAACTGCGGTTGCGGATGCCAGTCGCCAAGAACGCCGACCACGCGGTACTCGTGGCCATCGATGCTCAACGTCTTGCCCACGTTGTCGCCACCACCGAACGCCTTTTCGTTGAGATGGCTGCTGATCACCGCGACCTGCGCGCGATGATCATCGTCGGCCGCGCTCCAGCCGCTTCCGTACTTGAACGACACGTCGAGCATCGGGAAGAACTCGCTGTAGACCGCTTCGCCGATCGCGGTGATCGGATGCTGCCCGACTCGCTGCGGCGTCACGGCCGCGCCGATCTGGTACATCGCGGACTGATACTTCGCGCGGTGGTCGCGCATCAGCGCGATCGCGTCGGTGTAATCCATCGCGTCCGGCGGCTCATTGCTGGTGTCCTTCGGACCGTGTCCGGCCGGTCCCCAGTTGTCGATCTGCGGCACGAACAACTGAGACGATTTCCACGGAATCGGGTCACCCGACACGGCGCGGAACACCGACCACGTGGTCATTGACGCGGCCACGCCGAAGCCGATGGTGATGATCATCAAACCCGTGAGCGCCTTGTGGCGCTTCAGGCTGCGCAGCGCGAGGTCGAGATAGTAGGCAAGCATGTCAATCACTCCAATTCGCTTCTTCTCCCCTTCCGCAGCAAGGGGCCAGCTTTTCCTCTCCCTTCGCTCGCGAAGGGGGATCGAGGGGGATGGCTGTTGTCGCAAGACGACATCCCCCCGGCGCATTCGCGCCGACCCCCTTCCTCTGGAAGGGGGTGCACATCACACACTCCTCGTCGCCTCCACCGGCGACACGCGCGACGCACGACGTGCCGGTGCGAATACCGCGCCCTGCCCCAGCAACAGCAGCACGATGATTCCGGCGAGCACGTAGGGCAGCGGCATCCGGTCCATCGCGAGTTGCCGCATCATCCAGAGGTTCACGCCAACAGCAAGGATCGCGCCCACCGCCACGCCGGCCCCCGCGATCAACAGGTTCTCGGTCTGGAAGTAGCGCAGGATGTCGCGCCGGGTTGCGCCGAGCGCACGGCGGATGCCGATCTGCTTGCGCCGCTGGCCGACCCAGAAACTGGTGAGCCCGATGATCCCCGCGCCGGTGATCACCAGCAGCACCGCGCAGATGATGCCCATCAGGATCGCGGTGCCGCGATCGCTGTCGTAGGCGCGATGGCGCACTTGCGCGAAACTCAGCACGCCGTCCTTCGGATCGATGATGCGCATCCGGCTCTGCGCGAGCAGCGCTTTGGGCGCTTCGCGCATCGCCGCCGCCAGCTCGCCGGGTTTGGCGCGCACGATGTAATAAATGCCGAACGACATATCCAGGCGGCGCGGCCACAGCATGGCCTGGTAGGTGTAATCGCGCGACCAGCTATCGACTTCCTGCCGTTGCAGGCGCGCGACGATGCCGATGATGGTGGTCGGCGTCGTGCTCATCGTGTAAAACGTCTTGCCCAGCGCCGAACCGTCCGGGTACAGCTTGTCGGCCAGCGTCTTGGTCACGATCGCCACCGGCGGCGTCTTGTTGTCGCGCACCCCCATCGGCTCGATTTCGTCGGGCCGGAAATTGCGTCCGGCGATAAGCTTCAGGCCCAGCGTATCGATCAAATGGGTATCGCTCAGGTACACCGAGGCATCAGTGGTCTTCTGTACCTGGTCGGGCTTCATCGTGATGAAGTTGTCCCAGCCACCTCCACGCAATGGATACGAATTGGCCGGCGCCGCATCGCGCACTGCCGGCAGTTGCCGGAGTGCGGCGAGGTCGGCCTGGATTTGCGCGTCGATCTGCTGGTTGGAACGCTGGCCAGCCCACTGGCTTGCTATCACGAATACGTTGGCCTCATCGATGCCGGTGGGTTCCGAAAGGTGCGACAGACGCTGGTGGATGATGAACAGTGCGTTGCACACGATCGCCAGGGTCAGCGCGATCTGGAGCGCGATCAGCACGGTGCCGGCCTTGTGATGGCGAAGCGCGGCGACGATGGGCTGGATTTGCATGGCGGGCCTCGCGCTCAATTGCTTCTCAGGTGCCACGCCGGTTGCACGTTCGCCGCGCGCCAGGTGGGATAGAACGCCGCGATCACGGTGGCTGAGATCGCAACCGCCAGCGTCAACGCCACCAGCGACAGATCCACGTGCGCCAGTCGCGCGATCTCGGGACGGAACAACAACCCCACGCCCGACACGCCCACGGCGGTCAACAGCAAGCCCAGCAAACCGCCCGCCAACCCAACGGTGCCGGCCTCGATCAGGAATTGCATGTAGATTTCGCGCCGCGAGGCGCCCAGCGCGCGGCGCACGCCGATCTCGCCGGCTCGACGCATGAACTTGGCGAGCAGCAATCCGACCGTGTTGACCAGGCAGATCAGGAAAAAGCCCAGCGAGACCATCAATGAGATGCGGCTTTCCGGCGGCACCACGTGCATGTAGGCCATCCACTGCACCACGTCGCGCAGGCGCACGTTGGGCGCCCAGTTGAACCGGCCGGCGCGCTGCTGGTCGGCGGAGTAGCCTTCCAGGAAATTGCGGTAACGCGCGACGTCGGCCGCGTTGTCCAGTTCCACCCACGGCGTGATCCACACGCAATCGCTGTGCAACCAGTCGTTCCAGCCGTGCATGGCCGCGGCTTTGCGGCAACTGTTGTTGCCGGCGGTGCCGATGTTGAGATCCAGCGCGCGGGTGAACGGCAGGTAGAAATCCGCGGGTTCCTCGAATCCGCTGCTGCCGTACAACGCATAGAAACGCGGCACGGGATTCCAGTGCCGGGTCACGCCCACGATGCGATAGTCGTGGCCGTCGAGATTGACCTCCCGCCCGATGCTGTTGGCGTTGCCGAACAGCTTGCGGTTGAATTTCTCGCTCAGCACGATCACCGGGGCACGGCTTTCGTCTTGCGTCGCATCCCAGCCACTGCCATACCTGAACGGCACTTCGAACATCGGGAAGAAGTCGCCGTACACCGCGTAGCCGTTCGCCTTGATCGGCAAGCTGCGGTCGCCGCCCGGCATCACCGACAACAACACCGGATACAGCAGCGTCTGCCGCTTCGCCGCATGCGCGTGCATCAACGCCATGGCGTCGGTGTAGTCCAGCGCCTGCGGCGGCTCGCCATCTCCATTGAAGCTCTGCTGCGGCCCCCAACTGTCGACCTGCGGCGTGAACAACTGCGCCGATTTGTCCGGGATCGGATCGCCCGACACCGCACGGAACACGGAGTAGGTGATCATCGACGCCGCCACGCCGAAACCGATCGCCACCACCATCAGCACGGTGAGCGCCGGATTGCGCTTGAGACTGCGCAGGGCGAGATCGAGGTAGTAGCCGAACATCAGACCGCTCTCCAGGGTGACGGGATACCGGTCACCTCAGCTGTTCGCCGCCGCATCGCACTGCAGGGCGAACGAGTAGTACGGCATCACCAGGCAGGCAGCACCACCGCCCATGCCGGCCTGTGCGCGCCTGGAGGTTCCGGGCGCCTGCCGCAGCTGGCGCAGTTGCTCGGCGCTCGGGTGCACGTTGATCACGGGCAGTGTGACAACCGTTGGCATCCGGGCGGACGCCGCGGCGCTCGCGATCGCGGCGGAACTCCACGCATGGAACCAGGCAAGCACCGCATAGTTGATGGCGATGGCGGCGACGATGGCGATGAGTTTGCGGATCATGGTTGCAGTCCTCGAAGTTCGATGGGCCCCGGCCCCCTCGAAACCTTTCATGCGCTGGCGTTTGCTTCGGCACGATCGCCGCGCGCGTGGAAACGCGGTTCCTCGGCGATGTCCACGGCCTGGCCGTCGATGACGTGCACGCTGCGTTGTGCACGCGTGGCGAGTTCCGGGTCGTGGGTGACCATCACGATGGTCGCGCCGCCGCGATGGATTTCTTCAAGCAGTTCCATCACGCCGCGCGCCATCTGCGTGTCCAGGTTGCCGGTCGGTTCGTCCGCCAGCAGCAGGCGCGGCGAACCGGCGAGCGCACGCGCGATGGCCACGCGCTGTTGCTGACCGCCCGAGAGTTCGGCGGGGTAATGCTTCATGCGCGAGGCCAGGCCGACGCGCTCCAGCGCGTCGTGGATGCGCTGCTGGCGCTCGGCGGCTTTCATGCCGCGGTAGCGCAGCGGCACTTCCACGTTGTCGTGCACGTTGAGATCGGGAATCAGGTTGAAGCTCTGGAACACGAAGCCGATTTTTTCATTGCGGATCTTGGAACGCGCGTTGTCGCCCAAGTTGCTGACGTCGACGCCGTCCAGCAGGTATTCGCCGCCGGTGAAACTTTCCAGCAGACCCGCGATGGTCAGGAAGGTGGTCTTGCCGGAGCCTGACGGCCCCATCACCGCGACGAATTCGCCTTCCTTCACGTCGATATTGAAATCGCGCAGGGCATAGGTTTCCACCACTTCGGTGCGGTAAACCTTGGACAGGTGGGTCATCTTGAGCATTGCAGGTTCCTCGGTGGTGTGAACTTGGCTCCCCTCTCGCGGAGGGGGAGGGAAAATCAAAATCAGTTGCTGATCGCGACTTTCGCCGCGCCGTTGAAATTGCTGGTACCGGAAATCACGATCTTTTCGCCTTCCTTCAGGCCCTGCAGGATCTCGACCTTGTCGATCGAGCTCGGACCCAGGGTCACCGGCGTCTTGTAGGCGATGCCGTCGCGCACGACATAGGCATAGCGGCCGCCCGATTCGTCCACGAACGAACCGCGCGCGACGGTCAACACGTTGTCGCGCTTGTCGAGCACGATGCGCACCGACAGGCGCTGGTTCTGGCGCAACTCGCTGGACTTCTTGCCCTCGAAGCGCACCCGCGCGACCACTTCACCATTCACGACTTCGGGCGAAATCGCGCTTACCGCGCCCTTCCAGTCCTTGCCGTTGCCGCTGATGACCGCGGGCATGCCGGACGCGAGATCACGCGCGAAACTTTCCGGCACGTTCACCTGCACTTCCAGCGCGGACAGGTCCACCACGGTAAGCAGCTTGGCGTCCTTCGGTACCGTCGCCGTCTGTGCGATGAACAGTTGGCCGACCTGGCCGTTCACCGGCGAACGCACGTTCAATTCTTCCACCTGGCGCTTGAGGTCCGCGACCAGCAATTTCTGGCGTTCAAAGGCGAGCTTCTTCGCCTGGATTTCCAGCGTGAGGCTGGAATCGTCCATGCCCAGATTGGCCTTGGCGTGGCTCAACTCGATCTGCGCTTTTTCCAGCGCGTCGTGGTGGCGGTCGACATCGAGCTGCGACACCGCGCCCTTATCGAAAGCTTGCTGATAGCGCTTCAGGTCGCGCGCGGCGCTTTGCTGGTCGATCTTGGCGTTGTCGTAGGCACCCTGCAATTTGGAACGCTGCTGGTTGGCGTCGATCTTGGCCTGCTGGTAGGCGACCTGCATCGCATCGGCGTTGCTCTCTTCCTGTGCCAGCTTGTTGGTCAGCTCGGGGCTTGCGATCACCGCCAACACCTGACCCTTGGTCACCTTGTCACCGGCATGCACCTGCAATGTCACCGCACCGTTGGCGTTGGCGTACAGCGTCGGACTGACCGCCGCGACCACGCGCCCGTCGGCGGCGATGTCGCGCACGAACGAACCGCGCTCCACGCTGGCGATTTGCAACCGCGATGCACTCACCGACGAGCCTGCGGAAAACAATCGCAACGCGCCGGGCACCAGCCAGATCAGCAAGGCCAGCACCAGGATGCCGATGGCAGCGAAGATGCCCAGCTTTTTCTTGCTGACGCGCTTCTCGATCATGCGGTCAGTAGCGGATGTGTCGCGAATGCTCATGCAAGGTCTCCGGCCGCAACAACGCGGCCACAGTCCTCTTTGAGCAAGTCCGGTGCCAACGCGAACGCCACATTAACCACTTTTTATTCAACCACTTGCACACCACAACCTGGCAAGAAAAGTGTCCGCGGACAGCTCGCGGACACTCCGCAATACGCTCGACCGGGCGCGGTCGGCAATACGCGGCGGCATGTTGAGTACCATTCAATGCTGCGTCGCGAAACTTTCATGACGCCGCCGGCACCGACGCGGACCCACCACGCTTACAATGCCCCCACGCCTCCCCGACCCGGAGGCGTCGTCGCTTGCAGGGCACCTGCGCGACCGCTTCGCGTCAAGCGCCCCATCCAATACCCGCTGCCCGGGACACCGCCATGGCAAAGTCCACTGATCCGTATCACGCCCATGTCTACTTTGACGCGGACACCTTGCCCGCGGCTCAGCGTCTGCACCAGAACCTCGAAGGCATGCTGAAAAACGACGCACTGCCGGGTTTGATCCTGGTCGGGAAGATGCACGACAAAGGCGTCGGCCCCCATCCCAAACCGCAGTTCGAGGTCCAGTTTCTGGGCTCCGCATTGCCGGGCATCATGCCTCTGTTCAAGGCCTCAGGGCTGACTTCCCTCGTCCACCCGGTCACCGATGACGATCTTGCAGATCACACGACGCTTGCCGAGTGGATAGGCGAACCGGTTCCGCTCGACGAGTCGGTTCTTGATCCACCCGGCCACAACAAGGGGCTGGTCCGGTTCGGCAAGGTGGACTTCTAGGCAGCGGCAAACGTTTGGCCACTGGTTCAAACCGATGCCGCGTGGTTACGCGGCCCGGTCCGGCGGTCGCCTGCACCAATACTCGCGGATTCACCCATCATGCATGACACCGTCGCTCCCATTGCCGTCGACGCCGTACCCGAACGCCGCTGGCTGATACCGCTGGCGTTGCTGGCGGTGTACGTGATCTGGGGCTCGACATATCTCGGTATCCGCATCGGCTTGACCGGATTCCCGCCGTTCGCGATGGCCGCCTTGCGTTTTTTCGCAGCCGGCATCGCGATGTACACGTGGTTGCGCTTGCGCGGCGTGAAACCGCCGACGCGCCGGCAATGGCGCAACGCCGCAATCTCCGGCGTGCTGCTGCTGTTGTTCGGCAACGGTTTCGTTTGCTTCGCGGAACAGAGCGTGACCTCCGGCATCGCGGCGATCGCCATCGCGAGCGAACCGCTGTTCATCGCGCTGTTCCTGTTCGCGTATCGAGAGCGCCCGAGCCGCGGCGAAATCATCGGACTGGTGGTGGGGTTTTTCGGCGTGATCGTCCTGAACATCGGCGGCGCGATGCGCGCAGCACCTTGGGCAGCCGCGGCGCTGCTGGTGGCGACCCTCGCGTGGGCGTTCGGTTCGATCTGGAGCCGCCATCAGGACATGCCGGACGGCCCGATGAACGTGGCCGCACAGATGTTGTGCGCGGCGCCCGCGTTGGCGCTCACCGCATGGTTCACTGGCGAGCGCCTGCCCGCGCATCCGCCGGCCGCTTCGATCCTGGCGATCGCGTACCTGGCCGTGTTCGGATCGATCATCGCGTTTTCCGCGTACCTGTTCCTCATCAAGCACGCACGCCCGGCGCTGACCGCGAGCTACGCCTACGTCAATCCGCCGGTGGCGGTGCTGCTGGGCGCGCTGGTCGCAGGCGAGCACGTCGGCACGGCCGAAATCGGCGGCATGGTGGTGATCCTGGCGGGCGTGGCCGTGATCACGCTGGCGCACGCCGGAAGCGGCAAGCGGCGCAAAGCCACGGCGGAGTAAAATGCGCGGCCGTTGATGACTTGCCCGCGTTGCCTTCATGATCAAGTGGATCGTCCTCGCCGTCCTGGTCCTGTGTGCGCTTTACGTGCACTTTCGCGGCCGGGAGCGCCACAAATTCCTGCGCCAGATCACCGACCACTCGACGTTCATGGCGCCGATCAACGTGCTGATGTACGCGTTCTCGCGCGTGCCGCGCACGCCGTACCTGCAGGTCGCCGATTTTCCCGAGCTGGAAAACCTGCGCAGCAACTGGCAGACCATCCGCGACGAAGCGATCGCACTCGCGAAGGCCAGCCAGATCAAGGCCTCCGACCAGTTCAACGACGCCGGCTTCCAATCCTTTTTCCGTACCGGCTGGAAGCGCTACTACCTCAAGTGGTACGACGACGCGCCGCATCCCTCGGCGCTGAAGGCGTGCCCGCGCACCGTCGAAATCCTGAAAGGCTCGCCCAACATCAAGGCCGCCGCGTTCACCCAGTTGCCGCCCGGCAGCAACCTCGGCAAGCATCGCGATCCGTTCGCGGGTTCGCTGCGCTATCACCTGGGATTGATCACGCCCAACGACGATCGCTGCTGGATCAGGGTGGATGGCAAGCCGTACAGCTGGCGCGACGGCGAAGGCGTGGTGTTCGACGAAACCTACATCCACTGGGCCGCGAACGAAACCGACCAGGATCGCATCATCCTGTTCTGTGACCTCGAGCGCCCGATGAAATACCGCTGGGCCACGGCGCTCAACCATGCCGTCGCGCGCACCCTGCTCGCCGCAGGCTCATCGCCCAACCAGGAAGGCGACCGCACCGGCGGCGTCAACAAGATCTTCAAGTACGCCTACGCCATCCGGCACGTCGGCAAGAAGCTGAAAAACCGCAACCGCAAGCTCTACTACGCCGCCAAGTGGTCGATCTTCGCCATCATCCTCGCCGCGATCTTCGTGCCGTGGCGGATGTTGTGACGCCGACCCCCCCGATGTGACGCGCCAAGTGGCGGGAATCAGGTCGCAGTGGCGGTAGACTGGACCGATGCCTGTTGCCACAAATCTCCACCTCGGCCACGCCGGCGAGACGTATCCGAGCGCGTTCTATGTCCGCTTGGGCGCAAATCGGTTCGTCTCCACCTTGCATTCGCAAGGTGCTTGGCAGCCCGGTGAACAGCACTTGGCGCCGGCTTCCGGCCTGGTATTGGCGGAGGTGGAGCGTCAGTTGCCGAGTGAGAAATTGGTGTCGCGGGCGTCCTTCGACGTGCTGGGCGTTATTCATTCCGGCGAATTCACCATCAATGTCGAGGTGGTGCGGCCGGGGCGATCCATCGAGCTGGTCGAAGCCAGCATGCGGCATGGCGACCGCACGAGCATCCGTGCCCGTGTTTGGCGCCTCGCGGCCACGGAGACGACGCAAGTGCAAGGCATCGAGTGGACGCCATTGCCACCGCCCGATGCCATGCGCCCGCTGGCGTTTTCGTCGGTCTGGGGCGGCGGCTACATCGGCTCGCTGGAGGCGCGTCAGGACGTGGACACCCGGCCGGGCCGCGGACTCAGTTGGATTCGCACGCGCTGCCCACTGGTGGAGGGCGAAGCCGATCCCCCTGTCGCGGGTTTCCTGAAGCTGGTCGATACCGCCAACGGACTGGTCGTTCGCGAACACCCCGGCAGCGTGTTCTTCGCCAATGTGGATCTCACCGTGCACTTCTTCCGCCAGCCCGAAGCAGGATGGGTCGGCTTCGATACCCGCGTGAACTTCGGCCCGACCGGATTGGGAGAAACATTCTCCGTCCTGAGCGACATTCGCGGGCCGGTGGGCACCGCCGCGCAAAGCCTGACCGTGCGCGTCGGGCAGCAATGACACGGGAAATCGTCATTCCAACCCGATCCGTCTGAGCCGATTATCGGCCCAGCCGGGCGCAAGCCTTACAACTCCCGCAACGCCGTCGTCACCGGCAAGCGCGCAGCGCGCACGGCGGGGAACAGGCCGCCGATGAAGCCGATCGCCAGCGCCCACTTGATGCCGGTCCACAACAATTCCGGCGTCACGCGGAACTGGAACACGACCTGGCTGAAGTTGCCCCCCACGGTGGATGCGGTGTAACCGTTGAAGACCAACCACACGATCACGGCGCCGATGATGCCGCCCAGCAGCGCCAGCAGCATGGTTTCCAGCAGCACCGACACCACCACCGGCAGGCCACGGAAGCCGATCGCACGCAGGGTTGCGATTTCGCGGGCGCGCGTGGCGACAGCAGCGTACATGGTGTTGAGCGCACCGAAGATCGCGCCGATCGCCATGATCACGCCGATGGTGATGCCGACGATGCGGATCACCTTGCTCAGGCCTTCGGACTGCTTGTTGAAATAATCGCGCGTGGTGCTGACGTCCACCTTGACGCGCGGATCGCCCATCAGCGAGGCCTTGAACTTGTCGAAGGCCTTGGGTGACGCCAGACGCGCGATCACCGATTCCGCGCTGCTGCCGCGGCGGTAGGCCGAAGCGACGGACTTGGAATCGCCCCACAACTCCGAACCGTGCGCGTCGTTCGACGCGAACACGCCGACGATGGTCCAGTCCTGACCCGCGAGGCGCAGCGTCTTGCCTACTTCCAGTCCGGCGAACTGACGCTCCGCGCCCTCGCCGACGTCAAGCTCGCGCATGCCGGGCGTGAACTTGCGCCCCTGGGTGATCCTGACATTCGGCCACACCGTCCACGCCTCGTCGCCGACGCCGCGTATCGCGACGTTGGCATCGGTCGTGGGATCGCTCTTCTTCGGCACGTTGGCGACCACCACCAATTCCGCCGACGCGATCGGCTTGCCCTGCGCGTCGCGCGCGATGCCGGGCGCCTGCTCGATCACGTCGATGTCGTCGCGCGTCAACACGGAATTGCTTTCGGCACCCGACCCGCCACGCAACACGATCGCGGTGTCGTCGCTGCCGGTCTGCTGCAGGGTTGCGGTCAAGCCGTCGCCCATCGCCAGTAGCGCCACCAGCACGCCAACCACGCCGGCGATGCCGACCACGATCACCGCGGTGGAGCCGAGCCGTTCGGTGAGCGTGCTCAAGCCGACGCGCATGACCGACAAGGTGCGCCGGCCGGTGCGCGCGGCCAGCAACCACACCGCCAGCAGGATCACTAGCGCCAGTACCACGAACCACGGCAGCGCCGTCCACACGACCAGCCAGGCGATCACGACTGCTGCAAGACCAAGACCGAACAGAAACTTTTTCATGTCGCCTCCTCGAAAAACCTTCGCGCAAGCGTCGCGAGCGAAGGCAGATTGCGTGACGCCGGAGCGCAGGAAGCGGAGCGTACACGCCAGTACGTGAGCATTTCCTCGGCCCGCAAAGCGGTACGTCCACGTACCGGACCGGTCGAGCACCAGCTCGCCGGCGCGCAAGCTGCCGAGCGCAGCAGCTTGCGTGAAGGTTTAGCGGCCGGCCAAGGCATCAACGATCCTCAAGCGCATGCCGCGCAAGGCGGGCAACACGCCGACCACGATGCCGATCACGATCATCAATACCACGCCCTCGATCCAGATCACCCAGCCGAGCGGAGGCAACTGGATCATCCCGCCGCTGCCCTTGGCGAGTGCCGGCGCCAGCACGCTGGCTAGACCCAAGCCGATCACGCCGCCGATCACCAGCAACAGGATCGCTTCGGCCAGCACCAGCGCGAGCACGCTGCGGTTGGAGAACCCGATCGTCTTCAGCACCGCCAGTTCCGGGATGCGTTCGCGCACCGCCTGCGCCATGGTGTTGCCGGTCAGCAGGATGAGCGTGAAAAACACCGCCGCCATGATCGCCTCGACGATCAGGCCGATGTTGCCGATCTGCTTGGCGAAGGATGCATTGAAAGCATTGGCGGTCTGGGTCTTGGTTTCATGATCGGAATTGGCCGACAGCGCATCGATCGCCTGCGCCACCTTGTCGGCATCCTTCGGACTCTTCAGCTTGACCACGTACCAGCCGACCTCGTGGCTGCTGTACATGTTGCCCTCGTCAAAATACTTCCAGTGCAGGAAGAACATCTGGTCGAGGCCATTGGCGGCGTCCTTCGACGTCTTGTAAATGCCCACGATCGTGAATGGCCAGGTCTTGTCGCCGTTCTTGCGCGGAAAAATCGTGGACTGCAAAGGAATTTGCTGGCCGACCTTCCAGTGGTAGCGCGCGGCGAGCGCCTCGCCGATCAGCGCGCCGTCCTGGGTTTGGGCGAATTTCTGGCGCTGCTCGGGCGTCAGCAGGATGTCGGGATTGGTGGCCAGGTAATCCTCGTCCACCGCAAAACTGAAAACGAAGTTCTTCGGGTCCTGGTAAACGCCGCCGAACCAGTTCTCGTGGCCCACGCCTTCCACGCCCGGGATGGCCGTGATGCGTCCCTTCAGGCTTTCCGGCAGGCCGGTCATGATCGAGAATCGCGACGCGACGACCAGCCGCTCGTTGCCTGCCAGGGTGTCGCTGCCGCTGGTGAACGCCACGCGCACCGCGTTCAAAAGGCCGAACAACAGGAACGCCGCGATAATGGATATCAGCGTGAAGATCGTCCGCGTCTTGCGCCGGAACAGCGCGCTCCAGACCAGATTGAAGTATTTCATGGCGGGCTCCCGATCAGGCCGTGCGCTGCTGCTCGACCAGCGTGCCCTTGTCGAGGTGCAGGGTGTGCGAGGCGTACTCGGCGGCCTTGGGATCGTGCGTGACCATCACGATGGTCTTGCCGTGTTCGCGGTTGAGGCGCTGCAGCAAGGTCAGCACTTCTTCCGCGGACTGGCGATCGAGGTCACCGGTCGGCTCGTCGCACACCAGCAAGGTCGGGTCCGACACGATCGCGCGCGCGATCGCGACGCGTTGCTGCTGGCCGCCTGACAACTCGGACGGCTTGTGCGTGGCACGATCGGCGAGGCCGACCAGCTGCAGCGCGATGCCCGCATTCTTTTTGCGTTGCGCGGCCGACAACTTGGTGAGCAGCAACGGCAGCTCGACGTTCTTTTGCGCGGTCAACGCCGGCATCAGGTTGTAGAACTGGAACACGAAGCCGACGTTGCCGGCGCGCCAGCGCGCAAGCTGGCCCTCGCCCATCTTGTCGATGCGCTTGCCGTCCACGCTGAGGCTGCCGTCTGTGGGTGAATCGAGGCCGCCGATCAGATTCAGCAGCGTGGTCTTGCCCGAACCCGACGGCCCCATCAGCGCGAAAAAATCACCGCGCGCGATGTCGAGGTCGATGTGGTGCAACACCTCGAGCTTCTGCTTGCCGCGCGTGTAGGTTTTGGACAGGCCGCGGATCTGCACCAGCGGCTGCTTGTCACCTGCGGTCTGGTTGCCGTCCTGCATTTCCGCAACTGCTGCGTTCATCGTTGTCTCCTCGAAGCATCCGATTGTTTCGTCATTCCGGGGCGGCCCGAAGGGGCGAACCCGGAATCGGTTTCCAGACCACATCTACCGATTCCGGGTTCCGGCTTGCTGCCGGCCCCGGAATGACAAGCCCAGGCTTGCCGTCTGGCCAATCATTGCCCATCGCCCGCTTTCACCCGCACCTTCTCGCCATCCTTCAAACCGGCAGACGGCGTGGTCACCACTTCAGCACCCGCGTTCAACCCTTGTGTTACCTGTTTCAAATCCGAGAAATCGGCACCCGTCTTGATAGACGTGCGCTCGGCGTGGCCGTCCTTCACCACGAACACCACGTCCTTGCCGTCGCGCTGCACGATCGCCGACTTCGGCACCAGCACGCCGGGCAAAGGTTTGCGGTTCGCGTCCTTCTTTTCGAGGAAGGAAACACGCACGCCCATCTGCGGGATGATGCGCGGGTCTTTTTGATCCAGCGCGATGCGCACCTTCACCGTGGCCTTGCTCTTGTCGGCGCTCGGGATGATCGCGATCACGTGCGCGGGAATCTTCCAGTCGGGATACGCATCCAGCACCGCCTCGACCGGCATGCCGGGAACGACGCGGCTGATGTAGGCCTCGTTGACGTCAACATCCACTTCCAGCGAATTCATGTCCACGATGGTCGCGAGACCGCCCGCGATGCCGCCGCCGCCCGCGGTGTAGGGCGACACGATCTCGCCCACCTCCGCCGCCTTGTCGGTGACCACGCCGTCGAACGGCGCGCGGATGATGGAGAAGTCCAGGTTGACCTTCGCCGCCTGCACCTGGTCCTTCGCCGCTTGCGCCTGCTTGATGGCCACATCGAGTCCAGCCTTGTCGGTCGCGACCAGCGTGTTGGCCTGCTGCGCGTCCTGCTTCGACACGTAACCGCGCGCAACCACCGCATTCATGCGCGCGGCGTTGGCGCGATCCTGCTGCAATATTGCGCGCGCCTTGATGACGCCCGCCTGCGCGGCGGCGTATTGCGCCTTGGTCGAATCGAGCTGGGCCTGGTAAGCCGTGGGGTCGAGCCGCGCCAGGATCTGCCCCTGCCTGACGTGCGCGCCCTCGTCGACAGAAACCTGCGTGAGCGTGCCGATGATCTGCGCCGAAATCGTGGCCTGCCGCCGCGCGACCACGTAGCCGGTTGCCTGCAACACCGCCGCATCGCTGCTGGAGGCAGCCGCCACCGCGGTGCTGGTTTCGACGGTCGCCGCATGGCCGCGCAGCGCGATCGCCGCAACGGCCCCGGCGACGATCAACACCACGATCATCGCACCCACGATCCACGGCCAGCGCAGACGCGATCCGTCGTCATCGCGCTGGGCGCGGTCGATCCGCAGTTCGTGCAGCAGGTCGTGGCTGGAATGGTCGTCGCTCACCTGTCGTCCCCATGCGCGCAAACGGCGTCCGCGCAAGTCTGCCACAGCTTGCCGTGCGGCCGGCGCAGCCACCAGCGGCAGCCATCAAGCATTGTGCCTGACAGCTGTCATCCCGGGATGGGGGATCGCGGCGCGCCTACAATCACCCTTCCTGGACGGAGCCAGCCCATGTCTTTCGTGTTCGACCCGCCTGCTGTTCCCAGTCTGCCCATCCAAGGCAGCGACGCACGATTTCCCGTGCACCGCATCTATTGCATCGGTCGCAACTATGCCGACCACGCGATGGAAATGGGTGCGCAGGCGGTCAGCCGCGCGAACCCGGTGTTCTTCATGAAGCCCGCTGACGCGATCGTGGCGAAAGGCGGCGAGGTGCCGTATCCCCCGGCAACGCACGACCTGCATCACGAAGTGGAGATGGTGGTTGCGCTGGCGAAGGGCGGGCGCGAAATCGATGCAGGCCACGCATTGGACTGCGTATTTGGCTACGGCGTGGGCCTGGATCTGACCCGCCGCGACCTGCAAGCGGCGATGAAAGCCAAGGGCCTGCCTTGGGATGTCGCCAAGGGCTTCGACGCTTCCGCGCCGGTTTCGACGTTGCGCGCGGCCAGCGACATCGGACATCCGGCGCACGCGCACCTTTCGCTCGCGGTCAATGGCGAAGCGCGCCAGGACACCGACATCGCGGACATGATCTTCCCCGTGCCGGAGATCATCGCGGAGCTGTCGAAGCTGTTCGAACTCAGGGCCGGCGACCTGATTTTCACCGGCACCCCGGCAGGCGTCGGGCCACTGGTGCGCGGCGACCGCTTCCGCGCCGAGCTGGAAGGCTTCGCCGTGCTGGAAGGACATATTGCCTGAATGCGCTGCGGCTTGCGCGCGATGCGCGGTAGTGCCTAAATGGACGCGCCGCGACGCGGCAGGGGAGGCACTGGCCCACTTCCAGCACAAGGAGTACGCAATGAGCTTCGCTAAAGACTTCAAGGCGTTCATCATGCGCGGCAACGTGGTCGATCTGGCCGTTGCAGTGGTCATCGGCGCGGCGTTCGGCAAGATCGTCACGTCGCTGGTCAGCGACATCATCATGCCGCCGATCGGCTGGATCACCGGCGGCATCGACTTCTCCAAGCTGAAGTACATCATCCAGGATTCACCCGACCCCAGGAAAATTGTCTCGATCAACTATGGCACCTTCATCAACACCATCATCACGTTCCTGATCATCGCGCTGGCGATCTTCATCGTCATCAAGCTGCTGGAACGCGCAATGCCGAAGAAGGAGGTCGCGCCGCCGACCCCGCCCGACGTTGTGTTGCTGACGGAGATCCGCGACTTGCTGAAGCAGCGATCGAACTGATCGAGACGGCGCGCAAGTGCCCCATCCGCCTTCGGCACCTTCCCCCGCAAGCGGGGGAAGGAGAATCATGGGCATCGAAATCATCCGGGCCGACATCAGCACGCTGCGTATCGATGCGATCGTCAACGCGGCGAATGAGACACTGCTCGGAGGCGGCGGGGTCGACGGCGCCATCCATCGCGCCGCGGGTCTCCGCCTGCTGGAAGCCTGCCGCGCGATCCCGGAAGTACGTCGAGGCGTCCGTTGCCCGACCGGTGAAGCGCGCATCACGCCGGGATTCGACCTGCCCGCCCGCTTCGTGATCCATACCGTCGGACCGGTATGGCGCGGTGGCGATCATGACGAGCCCGATCTGCTTTCGGCCTGCCATCGCAACACGCTGGCGCTCGCACGCGAACACGCCATCGACGGCATCGCGTTCCCCGCAATCAGTTGCGGCGTGTACGGATATCCGCGCGATGCCGCCGCGGGCGTGGCGCTGGCCGTGCTGGCCGAGGAACAACACCGCACGCGCACACCACACCGCATCGTCCTGTGCGCGTTCGACCAAGGCATGGCGGACGCATGGCGCCGCGCGGCCGAGCGCCTGCACGTTACGGTCACGTACGGATAGACACAGCCCGGCCTGTCGGGGGAAGAGCCATCCCCTCTCGCGCTGCGCGCGCTTTCGCTCCGCTCCGTCCTTCGCGAGCGAAGGGGCAGGACATCCAAGCGAGCATTGGCTCTCAGCTCCATCGAAACGAAGCGCGGTCGCAAAGCGCGGAAAGGAATCACTCGCGCGGCGGATACAACGGCGGCAAATCGTCCTGCCTGGCACGCGGCGGTTTTTCATTTACCTGCCACGTGAATCCGTGTGCGAATGCCATCACCACCGCTGAACACGCGGAAGCCGCATCACCGCCCTGCCAGCGCACACGCTGCAACGCCCCCAGCGCGTCGCGTTGCGCCGGATCGGACAACGCCGCCTGCAACACGGCCATATTGGCAATGTCCGGATGGGAAGCGCGCGCCCAGGCAAGCAATGAATGCTCGCACGCCACGGCGTTGCCGCTGCGTGCGGCTTCGAACGCCTCCGCCTGCAGCGTGCGAGGGGATTTCGACGCATCTTTTGTCGCCCCTGCAGCAGCGCGAGTGGTAGCAACGGTGGCTGCGCCAGTCCCGGCACGCTGCACCTTCCGCCGCATCAGCCACCACGTTGCCGCCGCGGTGATCACCAGCAGCCACAGCGCAAGGCTTGCCAACGCGATCACGCGCCAGAACCACTGCGCCTCGTTGCCGTGCGGGGCTGTCGTCGCAATCGACGCAACAGGCGATGCCGGCGAAGCTACGCTCGAAGCGGCCGGACTCATGGTGGGCGCAGGCGCGACGGTGGTCGCTCCTCCCGCGACGGCGCCGCTCACCTGCAGGGTTCGTGCAGGCAGGCTTGCCTGCTCCGCACGGTCGTGCACCACATCCCACCAGTTCAATGTGATGGCGGGCAGCGACAACATGCCGTCGCGCTGCGGCACGATCGCGAAGTTGCGCAGGCGCTTGCCTTGCAACCACTGGCCGCTGTCGTCGGTGTTGTCGCGCGTCTGGTCCGGATACACGCGAGCGCCCGCGATCGCCGGCAACTCGGGTTCGGGCAGAGCCTCCGCCGGTTGGCCCGTCGCGCTGATGCTCAAGGTCACGGTCAACGGTACGCCAACCGTCACTTCGCCATTCGCCGGCAATCCCGTCAGCTTCAACTGCACGTCGCGCGCCGGCAAC
>Ga0207674_10003544_pt1 | contig 19055 bp, 22 predicted proteins | sample KBSCornC72_FD_184303 | JGI IMG/M metagenome (GOLD analysis project Ga0207674, IMG submission 184303) | Corn rhizosphere microbial communities from Kellogg Biological Station, Michigan, USA - KBS Corn C7-2 (SPAdes) (version 2) | ecosystem: Host-associated > Plants > Roots > Rhizosphere > Soil ... | reverse complement strand
TGACAAAACTAAAATGACCACCGGTCTACAGTACACCGAGAAGGCAGCGGGCATTGCCGGACCCATGCAAACCCAGGCGTCCAACAACGCCGCAATCATGAAACGCGAGCTGGGCCGCTAGCCCTCGGGTCGCGTCCGTACTAGCGCCTACCCGGTTGAGCCAAAGTGTCGTCGCGCAGGGACACTTCGTCCCAGCGACCAGCGGCGTTGCGGAGCGAAGCTCTTGATTCTGCGCTGCTCCACTGCTTGGCAGGCCGTTTGCAATTTAAAAGGCGTGACAGTACCACAGACCGTTTCCCCAGTAGATTGGGCGGTGAGGGCGGAGGCGCCATCCGCGGCAATCTATTCCTTCGTGCCAGCAGGCGGCGCGGAAGGCGCCCGTAGCGAATCGCGCCGCGCCGTCAGGCAGCTCGCTGAGTCAATTGGAGCTTATCTGGCGGATGCGGGCGACGACCGCATCGTCCTGCTGGCCGATTTTTCGGGATCTCAAAGCCATCCGAGGTCATCCATCGTATGTAAAGATCTGTGGGATGCCGACCCTGCGGAAGCCGCCGAAGCCATCCGGTTTTCCGAAGCCGTCTTCTTAGTATCCACAACCGATCCGGCCTCCGTTGAAGATGCGTGCGCGCATGCGGCGTGGCTGCGATACGTGATGCGCTCGCTGCAAAGGGACCATGCCTGCGGGTTGCTGTTAGTGCCCTCGCCTCACGGCATCCCGGAGGTGGAAGCAGAACACCGGATCGGACTGCCGATGTGCGGCGTTTTCAGAAGTGCGGAGCATACCGCTCAGTTGGCGCGCCGGATCGCACAAGATTAAAGCGGCGAAGGCGTACTCCGCGGCCTAAGCGGGCGCGCTGCTTTCCTTGCGGCTCAATTCTTCGGAGAGAATGATAGCGTCCGCCAGGTCCTTCATGGGACGGCGCAAGCGGCGGCTCTCATTGCGCATGCGCAGATACGCTTCTTCTTCGGAGAGTGCATGCCGCTTCTGAAGAATGCCCTTGGCGCGTTCCACCGACTTGCGGGTCTCCAGCTGCCGCTTCATTTCCGCAGTCTCCTCGGAGAGGCGCGCATTCTCTTCTTCCAGCATGCTCTTGGCGATGGCGCTGCCCATTTGCTCGCCGATGAAGGAAATGGTCGCAATCTCTTCGGGCTCGTGCTCGTGCTTGTCGCGATGATGAATATTGATGACCCCGATGGCCTTACCCTTGGTCACTAAGGGCACCGAAAGAAACGCCTGGTAGGTGTCTTCGACCAGCGTCGGGAAGATCTTCGAACGCGGGTCGGAAGCCGCCTTCGAACTTAAGGCCACCGGCGACTGGTGTTCCGCCACCCATCCCGTCACGCCTTCGCCCATCTTCACGCGCAGATTCCCCAAGTCCGAAACGTGCGGCAGGAGCGAGGCCCGCAACACAAACTCGCCGGTATCCGCTTCCGCCAGATAAACCAAGCAGGCGTCGCAACTGGTCACACGGGCGGCCAGTCCGACAATCTCACCCAACATCTCATCTAAAGAAAGCGGGGAACTTACAATCCCGCTTACACGGTGCAACACCGACGCGTTGGAACTCTCCGATCCCATTTCAGTTACCACCATACTCTGAGCGTACGGCGTCCTGCGGTCTAGAATCCAATCAAAACTTTTGATCGGGTGGATTGGGTGTATGTGACACAGCCTCCCATAGATAGAGGAGAGATTTCAGACCCATTCATTTAGCGCGGGCATTCCGCGATGCGGTCGCATATAATCAAGGCAGTATGAGACAAGCATGGGTGGCGTCCCGCGCCGGCGACCCGATTCGCACGCAGATCCACTACGCCCGCCAGGGGCGGATCACGGAAGAAATGCACTATGTGGCGCGGCGTGAACGCCTGGAGCCTGAAGCTGTCCGGTCGGAAGTGGCTCGCGGACGGATGATCATCCCCGCCAATATCAACCACACGAACCTGGAGCCGATGTGCATCGGAGTGGAGTCGCTTTGCAAGATTAATGCCAACATAGGCAACTCCTCCACCACATCCGATATTGAAGCGGAACTCGCTAAGCTGCGCTACTCGGTGCGCTATGGCGCCGACACGGTGATGGATTTATCCACCGGCGGCGACATCCCGCGCATCCGCAAAGCCATCATTGAGGAATCGCCCGTGCCTATCGGCACGGTGCCGATTTACGAGGCGCTGGCGCGCGTACGCCGGGTGGAGGACCTGAATATCCAGGTCATGCTCGAGGTGATCGAGGAGCAGGCGCAGCAGGGTGTGGATTATATGACCATCCACGCGGGCGTCCTGGTGCAATACATTCCGCTGACCACCCGGCGCGTCACCGGCATCGTCAGCCGGGGCGGCGCGATTCTGGCGGAGTGGATGGTCAAGAACCATCGCCAGAATCTGCTCTACGAATATTTCGAAGACATCTGCAAGATCTTCCAGAAATACGACGTGAGCTTCTCGCTGGGCGACGGGCTGCGTCCCGGATCGCTGGCCGATGCCAGTGACGCGGCCCAATTCGCGGAGCTCAAGACGCTGGGTGAGCTGACTAAGATCGCTTGGAAACATAACGTTCAAGTGATGATCGAGGGTCCTGGCCATATCCCATTGGATCAAATACAGATGCAGGTCGAAAAAGAGAAAGAAATGTGCTACGAGGCGCCTTTCTATACCCTCGGCCCGCTGGTGACCGATTTCGCGCCTGGCTACGACCACATCACATCCGCGATCGGCGCGGCCATGATAGGCTGGCACGGTGCGTCCATGCTGTGTTACGTGACGCCTAAGGAGCACTTGGGGCTCCCCAATCTGGAAGATGTGAAGCAGGGCCTGATCGCCTACAAGATCGCGGCTCACGCGGCCGACATCGCACGCCACCGCCCCGGCGCCCGCGACCGCGACGATGAGCTATCGCGGGCTCGCTTTGCTTTCGATTGGAAAAAGCAGTTCGAGCTTTCGCTCGACCCTGAGACCGCGCGCGCCTACCACGACGAGACCTTGCCGGAAGAAGGATTCAAGGACGCGGCCTTCTGCTCGATGTGCGGGCCCAAGTTCTGTTCCATGAATCATTCCGTGAAGACGCAGGAGTTCACCGCAGCCGACGCCGAGGCGGTGCTGGCGCAGATCGCCAGCGCGCCGAACTGATCTGATACTGACAGGTTGATGCGGGCTCGGCCGGCAGGCACTCCAATTATGTTTACAGGAAAGAGATTATGATTTTGACACGGCGGGATTTTGGCAAACTGGCTTTGGCCGGCGTTCCGAGCTTAGCTGGGCTGAGTTCGATCGCCCTGGCGCAAACGGCGGCCAAGCCCAATCGGTCCTATATCAACGGTGTGCAGTTTGGTCTGCAGCCGTTCTGCTACCACGATCTGGCGATGAATCGGGAGAACCGTCCGATTTTGATCCAGCGGCTGGTACAGAATGGTTTGGGCATGGTCGAGCTGCACGCAGTCTGGTATGAGCCCAATTTTGTTGGTCCCGGCGTGAGCGCGGAGGAAGCGCGTGAGAAGTTGCGCAACTGGCGGTTGAACCCCCCTGCAGGCTACTTCGGCGGCATCAAGAAGGAATTTGACGATAACGGTATTACGATTTGCACGGTCTATGTGAACATAAGCGACAGCTACACCGACGCGGAGATCGACGCCACCTTTGAGGGCGCCAAGGCTTTGGGTGCGAAGGGCATCGTGGGTTCCTACGGATTGGCGGTGGCACATCGGCTGAGCGCTTTCCCGGGCAAGCACGGGATGTATGCGAGCCTGCATAACCACGACAATTTGTCAGACCCGGATGCGTTCAGCAACGAGGCGAGTATTGTGAAGGGCCTAGCGTATTCGCCCGATTTCACGGCGACTCTGGACGTTCGCCACTTCACGGCCGGAAACGGCGATTGTCTGGGGTTTCTCGAAAGACACCACGAGCGCGTGTCCGCCGTTCATCTTGGAGACCGCAGGAAGAACAACGGGCGCAGCACGCCGTTTGGCGAAGGCGACGCGCCGATTATTGAGATTCTAAGGCTGATCCGCGATAACCAGTGGCCCATCACCGCTCTCTTGGAGTTCGAGCATGGGACCCTGCGCCCGGCAGTTGACGAAGTGCAGTTGATGTTTGACTATTGCAAGCGGGCCTTGGCCTAGAGGAAAAGAATATGTCACATCGCCAAGACCTGTATTTGCTTTTCTGCGGACTGATCTTAGGGGCGGGTTCTGCCACCGCCCAGGCCCCGGCGAGACCCGGCTACGACATTAACTATATCGGGCCTCCGATGGCTGATCCGGTCATGCAGCACAGCAAAGAGACTTACGTATTGTTTGGTTGCAGCTATTGCCATGGCCTATATCTAGTGGCGCGAGGCGAAGCCACTGACCTGATGCATTCGCGCCTGGTCGGTAGCGATGAGAACGGCAATGTGATCGGCCCGCTGCTGCGCCGCGGAATTCCGCAAACCGCGAAGCTGTCCCCGATGCCGCAATTTTCCGATCTGAGCGACCAGCAGATCGCCGATCTGGTCAGATGGATTCACTATGGGCGGCAGCAGGGCCGCTACCAGGAAGTGATGGAAGCCAAGGATGCGGGTCCGGGACATGCGGCAGCCGGGAAAGCATATTTCGAGCAGAAATGCAGTTCGTGTCATGCTACGGCTGGATTGTCGAGCATCGCCAAGAAGTACGATGCCGCTGCCTTGAAGGCACAGATTCTGAAGCCCCAAGCTCTGGAGGCTGCGCCGTCGTGGAAGGTTGAACGGCTGCATGACACCAAGACAACTGCCGCCCGCCAACGGCACGGGGCGCTGCTCGAGAATTACTCAGCGGGAGACGTGGCGAACCTGATGGCGTATCTGGAGAGTTTGAAGTAGACGCTTCTCCGGCCTTCGCTTGGGCCGAAGGGAACTAGAATTGAAGCAGGGAGTGAGTATCCATGGAAATCGATAAAACCACTTTTATCGCGAGCCTGAGTGGCCCCGCCGCTGTGGATTCCATGAACCCGGAAGCCAAGGCGGACGCGATCGAAGATTTCATGATGAAGAGGCTGAACGAGCAGAAGTTTAGCCTCGCCCTGAAGGGCTTAAACGAGCCGGGTGTCGCGCTGGATGCGTCGGGCAAGTATCCGACCATGGCGCAGGTAGAAGCGCAGATTGAAACCCGCTCTTACCGCCGTGGCGTGGGCAACCTGTTTCTATCGCACACCGGCAATGTGGAGAGGCTTCCTGCGATGCCGGCCCAACCGACGCTGGCCGATTACTTCAAGCGCCGCTTCATTTTCACTGCCAATCATGTGTTGCAAAGCGCGCACCTGGCTATGAAGAATGGACTGTCGGAAGAGATTGTCCTGGCGTGCCTGCTGCACGACACGGTTCAGGAATTGATCAAAGTCGACCACGGCTGGTGGAGCGCGCAGCTCTACGAGCCGTATGTTTCCGAAAAGGTCGCCTTCGCCATCCGCTATCATCAGGCGCTGCGCTTTTACGAAGACAAAGAGTACGGCTACGAATACCCCGAGATCTACCGGATGTTTTTTGGCGAGGATTATAAGCCGGAGCCTTACATCGAGGCTGCCTACCAGATGGTTCGTAATCACAAGTGGTATTTCGAAACCCGCATGGTGACGGTGAACGATCTATATTCGTTCGAGCCTGGTGTGAATCCGCAGCTCGAGGAATTCACCGACATCATCGGACGGCATTTCAAGCAGCCCAAAGAAGGCTTGGGCTACGACAATAGTCCCGTGGCGCATATGTGGCGATCGCTTGCGACTCCGGATCGGCCGCTCTAGCAGCTACCGTAACTACTCGGTGCGCTGCTTTACTCGGATGCCGGTCTCGATTCCCTCGGGTAGCGTGAGCACCATGGTGCCTCCACTGTCGGTCTCTCCTTCACGCAGCTCCTGATCGTCGATCTCGACGTCGTAATGGGCGTGCGGTGCGAGATTCAGCACAAACACCGCCTCGGAGTCGGCGCGAAAACGGGCGGCGTCTTTGGCGCGCGCGCTCAAAATGACGGCCTCGCCCACATGTACCGGCTCGGTGGCGGCGCCAGCCTTCAGGGTCTCGATCTTGCCGTCATGGAAGACCTGCAGGTGCCCGTCGAAGTAGCCCAGCCAGGTTGCGTCCTCATCCCAACTGGTGCGCGCGAAGAAATGGCCGGTAAGCGCATCGTGATACACCAGCGGCATTCGAAAATAACTCAAGCCCGGCTGGTACGGATTGGCCCACAGGAATTCGTAGGGAACACCGAAGCCGCCGCGCATCAGAAAGCGGTCCTGCATCAGCCACCCCTGCAGATATTGGTTCTCCAAGGCATTGCTGTCGTAAGCCACCATCGCGAACTCGGCGGCGCGCGAGAGCGCGGCTTCATTCAGGTCAGGCTCGCCGTCGCGGATATAGACGGGAATGCGGAAGTCGTTTTCGGGGGTGGGATAGGGGGCAGGGTAGTGGCCTTCCAGGTGTTCGGTCGGCAGCGCCTTGAAGAAATCCGGTGCGTCTTCGCGCAGGTCGATGTTAAGGCTATCGCGCACGGCATGCAGCAATTCCATGAATGCATAAGTTTGATCGCGCGGAATGGCGGGTACTCCGGCCTTGAGCTTCTTGGCGATGTCGCCGCGCCACCATTGCTCGATCAGGAGCTTTAAGACAGACTCGCCGCGGTCGGGAAGGCGATCGGCCAGCGCGATGGCCGCGAATACCCGCGAACGTTGTTGTCGTATGTCGGTCTGACTCGCTGGAGCCGAAAGCCCGCGCTGCAACTTCGCCGTCAAACTGGTACTCTGCTCGGGGGTCATCGCCGGGCCGCACCAATCGTAGACCAGCGCCAGCTGCCTCAGGTCCGTGGCGTTCGCGCTCAACGCCCAGTCGACCGCCTTCCTGCCCCACGACAGATCTCCGGTGGTCCGGTAGTAAAGGGCCCAGGCGAAACCCGGCTCCGGCAAGACCGCTCCGCCCGAAATCAAAGCATCCACGATGTTCCAGCGCAGCGAATCGCGCTGGCGCTCGCGCTGTAGCAGGCGCAAGCGCTGGGGAGTCAGCAACAGCCGCGGAGCATCGGTATATACCCGAAACTCATCGCTTTGGGCGAAAAGGGGGGCCGAGAACAGCAGAATGGCAAATGGAATCCGCACCAAGGCCTAATTGTGTCATAGCGACACACCCCTGGGGCAGCCCCACCCCATCCGTAGCCTCGGAAAGCTCCTATCTGCTTGAAAGCATGCGGTGGCGGCGCTGGCGATGCGCGTGCTACCCTACAAAACGAATTGATGCAGTAACTCTTGAACACCTGCCCTCTGCTTGCAACGGGTGCAGACGAGAGATAAGCGGTCTTTTGCTGTGTGCTTGCGGGAAGTAGTTGTCCGAAAGTTTCCGCCGCTTGTTTGATCGTCTGGGCAAGTTGCAACAGAGGGGTTTTTTGTTTGGGATCCCAACCCCCCGTACTAAAACTTTTTCCATCCGTACTGCGCTAGAAAGGCGTCCCTAGCCTATTGGTACTAGGGCCCGTTGGCGGGTCACAGTAGACGTGGCTTATGAGCGACGTCGCCCTGGTTATCCGCTACACTCGCCGTTGGATCCACTACGGCCTCTTTGCGCATATCATGATCTGCACGCTCATCGGTGCCGTCGAAGGCGTATTTGGCCGCTGATCTGCGATCCTCAAGTGAGGATGTCGTCTCTCACTGAGATCCTGGGGTTCCTCAGCGGCGCCGTCAACGTATGGCTGCTGGCCCGCCAGAACATCTGGAACTGGCCGGTTGGGCTTGCCAATAACGCCTTCTATGTCGTGGTGTTCGTGAGTGCGGGACTCTATGGCGACGCCGGCTTGCAGTTGGTGTACATCGCGCTGGGGATCTATGGCTGGTGGACCTGGGCGCATCCTGGAGTACGCGCCGAGCTGAGCGTCACGCGGACTCCGCGCAAGACCTGGGTTTGGTTGACACCCGCGACCATCGCCGCGGCCGTTGCGCTCGCGCTCTTCCTGCGCCGCTTTACGGATTCCACCGTGCCCGGCTGGGATGGCTTCACCACGGCGCTCTCTCTGGCCGCCATTTACGGACAGACGAAGAAATATCTGGAGTCCTGGTGGATCTGGATCGTGGCCGACCTGATCTATATGCCGCTCTACATCTATAAACACCTATGGTTGACGTCCGGTCTTTACTTCGTATTTTTCCTGCTGTGCGTGATGGGATTGCGCGAGTGGGGCAAGGCGCTGCGTGCGCAGAACGTCGAGTTGGCCGCCGCTAAATAGGTAAGGAAGGGTATCCTTACTTCATGGAAAGGAATATCTACGCTGGCGTCGTCACCAGCAAGGGACAAGTTACGGTTCCTAAGCCAATTCGGGAACGTCTCGGTCTTAAACGAGGCGATCTTATTGAATTCGTCGTCGAGAGCCACCGAACCGTGGTTCGTCGCGCCCGCAAGAAAGAGAATGCGTTTGCTAAGTACGCAGGAGTCTTGGGAACGTTCAAAGGTGGGAAGAAGCAAATCAATACTTGGCTGCGAGATTTGCGCGACGAATGAGAACGGCCATCGACACCAACGTACTTTTCGCCCTCTGGTCGGGTGAGACGCTGGCTTCGCTGGTTTCAGAGGTTCTTGACCAAGCGGCCGGGTCCGGGGGATTGGTCGTGTGTGCCGCAGTGTATGCCGAATTGCTTGCACATCCCAAAGCCAAGCTCGATTTTGTGGATGGCTTCCTCTCAACGACGGGTATTTCCATCGACTTCGACCTCGGCGAGCCCGTCTGGCGCGCAGCATCCGTGCGGTTTGCGAAGTACGCCTCGCGGCGTCGTGTGTCGCGGGGAGGAAGCGCCAAGCGCCTGCTGGCCGATTTTATTGTCGGGGCGCATGCGCTGATTCGCTCCGATCGCCTGTTTACGCTCGATCCCTCCCGCTACGCACGCGACTTTCCTGAGCTTGAGCAGATGACCTGCGGGTAAGTGCGCAGGCACTGTTAGGATTGGACTCATGGAAGTCGCGGTGCACATTCATGTGGAGCTATTGCCGGCGGGTGTCTTTCTGGCGACCTCTGAGCAATTGCCTGGGTTAGTTGCGTAAGGCCAAACTGTGGCCGAGCCCCTCGAGATTGCCCGCGACCTCGCTCGCCGTTTGATCGAGGCGCGGAGGTGTTTCGCTGTACTTTGGTGCTCGATGCAACGATATCCAGCTAGTGAATGGTCCGCGTCTTGCGATTCATGTAGTCCATCAATAGATACTGCCCCAGCGTGTAGGGCGTCGTGAAGTACGCTTTGCCGCGGCAGAGTTCGGTCACTTTTTGGATGAAGTTCACCAGACCGTAATCGCTGGCTAGCATGAAGGTGTTGATCAGAATCCCCTGGCGTTTGCAGCGGCTCACCTCTTCGAGCGTGCGGCTGATCACCAGCGGGTCGAGGCCGAACGCGTTCTTATAGACGCGGCCGTCTTCGAGCGTCAGTGCGCTGGGCTTGCCGTCGGTGATCATGATGATCTGCTTCATGTCCTTCTTCTCTTGCGCCAGCAAGCGTTGCGCGAGAATCAGGCCTTCGCGGGTGTTGGTGTAGTAGGGGCCCACCTGTACTCGCGCCAGGTCCTCAATGCGGAGTTCCTCGGCTGAATCGTGAAACAGCACGCAGCGCAGCGAATCGCCGGGATACTGGGTGCGGATCAGGTGCGCCAGCGCCATCGCCACTTTCTTGGCTGGCGTGAAGCGATCTTCGCCGTAGAGGATCATGCTGTGGCTGCAGTCGAGCATCAGGACAGTCGCGCAGGAACTCTGGTATTCCGATTGATGCACGTGCAGGTCGCGGTACTCCAGGTTGATCGGCAGCTTCAGCCCTTCACGGCTCAGAGCGGAGAAGAGCGTGGTGTTCACGTCCAGGTTCATCGAATCGCCAAACTCGTAGATCTTTGACGCGCCGCTGGCCTCGACGCCGGTCGCCATATCGCGCGTGTCGTGCGCGCCAAAGCTCGAACGGCCCAGCGATCCCAGCAGGTCCTTCAGCGTTTTATAGCCCAGGAAGTCGATGCTCTTGTCGGTAATCTGAACCTCGACTTGTCCGTCGCCCTCGCCGCCGGGCCCGCCTTGCTGCGGCTCGGTATTGATGTAGCCTTCGTCTACCAGCTTCTGCACCAATTGATTTAAAAGCTGATCGATTTCCTCGCCCGACATGTTTTCGAGCTGTTTGCGGATCTGCTCGGCGCGTTCCGGGTCGAACATCTCGCCGTTCAAAATCGCGTCTTCGAGAGCGCGTTTCAGGTCTTCGAGCGTGTGCTGATTGAACTCGCTAAATCGCATGTACGGGTTATCGAACCCGCTGTTGAGAAAGAAATCCGCCAGGGCTTTGAGCAAGTCTTCGGTGCTGAGGCCGAAGTCCTCTCCCGTGTAGCGCCCGTAGCGAATGGATTTCACTGATACTGCCTTTTGGGTTTCTGCTTGCCCTCGTCGGGCGGCTCGCGGCGGCGCTCGCCTGCTGTGAAGCCGGCCTCTTCATTCCGGCTGATGCGCTTGTGCGCATACAGGCCTTCCAGAATAAATTCGCCCGCGGCGGCTCGCACTGCGTCCGGTTCGCTCGCACCTAGACCCAGTCGCTTGGTCTTTTCCATAAGGCCCTGAATTCCCGACAACTGTTCGACCATCTGTGCCGATGGCACGCCTTCATCCAGCTTCAGTGTTCCGCCCAGCTCGAACCACTGGACGACATTGTTGAGGTTTTCGCCCTCAAAGTAATTGGTAAACACTTTGCCGACGGCCAGCCGGATCAACTCGCGCGCCACGGCGTCACCGCCCTTGAGTTCGCCCTCGTATTCCAACTCCAGCTTCCCAGTGATCGACGGCAGCCCGGCGTACACGTCCAGCACCCGCGGAACAGCCACAGATTCGCCGGCCATCAGCGCGCGGCGCTCTGCGTTCGAAGTTACATTTTCGAGGACCGATATCGGGAGGCGCTGGCTGACGCCCGAGCGTTTATCCACGCGCTTGTCTTCACGCGCCGAGAAGGCGATCTGTTCGATGACCTCGCGAATGTAATCCGGGATGCGCAGCTCCGCCGGCGACTTCCGCTCGGTCCACGATTCCTGCTCTGTGATTTCGATCCCATGTTCGATGGTGGCCGGATAGTGGGTGCGGATTTCGCTGCCGATGCGGTCCTTGAGGGGCGTGATGATCTTGCCGCGCGCGGTGTAATCTTCCGGGTTAGCCGTGAACGCGAGCATCAGGTCCAGCGGCAGGCGCACCGGATAGCCTTTAATCTGTACATCGCCTTCCTGCATGATGTTGAACAGGCCGACCTGGATTTTGCCGGCCAGATCCGGCAGTTCGTTGATGGCGAAGATGCCGCGGTTGGCGCGCGGCAATAGCCCATAGTGCACTGTCAGTTCGCTGCCCATGGTTTCGCCGGTGCGCGCGGCTTTGATGGGATCGATGTCGCCGATCATGTCCGCGATGGTCACGTCCGGCGTCGCGAGCTTCTCCACGTAGCGCTCATCGCGGCGCAGCCAGGCGATGGGCGTGGCATCGCCGCGTTCATGCACCAGTGTCCGGCAAGGCTTGCAGATGGGCGCGAAGGGATGATCGTGGATCTCGCAGCCCGCGATGTAAGGCACATATTCATCGAGCAGGGTCGTAAGCATGCGGATCAAGCGGGTCTTGGCTTGCCCGCGCAGACCCAGCAGGATGAAGTTGTGCCTGGAGAGCACCGCATTCACAACCTGCGGCGCTACCGTGTCTTCGTAGCCCACGATGCCGGGGAACAGCGTCTGCTTTTTTTCCAGCTTGCAGATCAGGTTCTCGCGCAGCTCGTCCTTAACGCTGCGCGTATCTTGATATTTGTTGGAAGCGCGGAGACTGCCAAGGGTATGAGGAAGACCGGAAGGATAAGTCATGAGGCCGTTGGTCCTACCCGGATTGTATCAGGGAAAAGACGGACGGAGCTTGATTTTGCGGGCGATGCCCGTTACAGGTCTTGAATTTCGCGCTGCGAAGTCAGGCTCCGTCCCTCTTTTCGGGTTCGGGCAGGCCGTAGCGCGCGCGATCGCGTTCCAGAAAATCTTCCCAGGTGGTGAAGAGTTCCGCATGGATGCCGGCAGCGCGCCCACCTTCCACGTTTTCCGGACGATCGTCCAGGAACAATGCCTGGACCGGCTCGACGCCCAAGCCGCGGATCGCATCGTGGTAGATCTCGGCCTCGGGCTTGATTACCCCCAGCTCGTAGGAGAACGTTACCTGGTCAAAGTGATCGAGAAATCCTTGTTCGGCGCGCAGTCTTTCGCCGAGAGTACGCGGCAGGTTCGAAAGGATACTGGTCTTGAGACCCGCTCGCCGCAGGTCCTGCGTCCAATTCAGCACGCGCCTGTCGAGGACGGTCCAGAAATCGGTCTCGCGCCGTATCATTTCGTTTATCAGCGCGTCGTCGAAATCGCGCCCGACATATTCGGCGAATTCCTTCCAGTATTCGCGGGCATCGGTCCCGCGATCATACTCGCGGCGTTTTCGCCAGAAGGCGTCCAGGAATTTATCGACGGTGACTCCGCAGAGCGCGGCGGCCTCGCTGATTTGCTGCTCAGTGGGCGGGCGGCAGATCACGTTGCCATAGTCAAAAATCACCGCGCGCAACTTCATCCGCGGTCGCCGTGCACTCCGGTAATCTGCATGCATTTTCAAGTTAACATGGCGCGCTGCTTACCAGCCCATGCGCTGGCGCGTGGCCACAATCTGCGCCACGTGATGCCGGCAATGCCAGCCGTAGCCGGCCAGTAGGCTCTTCAGCTTTAGCACGCCGATCTCGGGATGACGGATCGATTTCTCGAAGTCCGCGTCGGTCATGTTGTTCAGTACCACGCTCCAGCGGCGGTGCAGCGCGTCCGCCAGATCCAGCGACATATCGATGGGCCCGGTGAGGGAATCCGGCGTCTCGGCCCACAGCTTTTCGTCGTAAGGCTTGATGGCGGGTTGATCTTCGGTCAGTGCCAGCTTAAAGCGCACGTAGCTGTTTACGTGGCTTTCCGGGATGTGGTGCACGATCTGGCGAATCGTCCAACCGCCCTCGCGATAGGGAATGTCCAGATGCTGCGGCGTGAGGCCCGCCACGGCCGCACGTAACTTCGGGGGCATTTCGGCGATGTCGCGAAGATGCTGCCGTTTCTCTTCCGCGCTCAATTCCGCGGACCATACGCAGGGGCCCACCGGATAGCGAATGTCGTCAGTCATGCCGCTTCGAATCCTTGCCCGGTTCTTTTCTGCGGGGGTCCTTACCAGGCAGATTCTCCGGATTTTCATGGACTCTAGCACGAAACGCAGCGCTAAGCCCGGCGGCAAGTGAAACCGTGGTGTCGCCATACTTTTCGCGCATCTTGTCCACCGCTGCCAGGGTCTTGCGCCAGCGCTCTGTCTTGTCCTCATCCAGCAGGCTGGTTTGCCCCTCGCCGCTTTCGAGCGACTGCGCATAGACGCCCAGCAGGCGGATCGGCTTGCCCGTCCAGTTCTTGTGAAACAGATCACGAACCGCGGCGGAAAACTCCGTATCGATCTGCGTGGCATGATCCAGCGTGCGGGCGCGCGTGAACGTGGAGAAGTCCGAGTAACGCAGCTTGATCTGCACGGTCCGGGCATGCAAATGGTGATCCCGCAGGCGGCGCGAGACCATCTCGGAAAGCCGCACCAGCATAGCTTCGAGCGCATTCGCGTCGGCCGTGTCGATCGAGAACGTGTGCTCATGGCTGATGGATTTCGGGTCGTCGCCTTCGCCGATTTCGCCGTCAAACCAGCCACCGGCGTCCTCGCCGCGAGACTTGCCGGCCAGCGCCAGTCCCCATTTCCCGAAGCGTTCTTCGAGGAAGGACTGCTCCAGTCGCGCCAGATCGCCGATCTTGCGGATGCCGCAGTCATGCAGATTGCGCTCGGTCACTTTGCCGACGCCCGGGATCTTACGCACCTCGAGCGGCGCCAGAAAACGTGCCTCGCATCCAGGGAAGATCCACAGAATGCCGTTGGGTTTAGCCTGATCCGACGCGATCTTGGCGACCAAGCGCGAGGACGCCGCGCCAATCGAGCAGTTCAATCTGGTCGCGCCGTAGACGGCATTGTGCAGCGCGTGCGCCGCCGCCAGCGGAGGGCCCAGCAACTTCCCGGTGCCGGTCAAATCCAGATAGGCTTCGTCAATCGAGGCCATCTCGACACGCGGCGAGAATTTTTGCAGAACCTCATAGATTTTACCCGAATATTCGACGTAGCGCTCACGATGGCCTTCGACGAAGATCGCTTGCGGGCACAATTTATATGCCGTCCGCAGCGGCATGGCCGAATGCACGCCGAACTTGCGTGCCGCGTACGATGCCGCAGAGACCACGCCGCGCTCGTTGGCCTTGCCGCCCACCACCACCGGTTTGCCTTTGAGCGAAGGATCGAACAACTCTTCCACCGAGACGAAGAACGCGTCCATGTCAAGGTGAAAGTACGTTCTCATGGTCGTCGCGCCATCAACACCCGCGGGATCCCTGCAAGATCATTCACGAGTTCCAAGCCGCGCCAAGCGGCGCACATCTCGCGCACCGCAGCGGCGTCGCCGAGTTCCATCATAAGCCAGCCGCCGGGCCGCAGCAGCCGCGCGGCTTCAGGGATTAAGCGCCGATAAATCGCGAGCCCGTCGTCTCCGCCGAAAAGCGCCAACGCAGGTTCATGATCGCGGACCTCCGGCGGCAGCGCGGCGCGGGCGCGCCCGGCGATGTATGGCGGATTAGACACCACCAGATCGAACGATCGATCCGCGAAGGCCGCACCCAGATCACACGCTACCAAGGCCACCTGTGCATTTAGAGCCCGCGCATTCTGCTGAGCGATCCGCAGCGCGGCTGGCGAAACGTCCGTCGCCAGCACACGCGCTTTGGTTTCGAGCGCCAGCGTCACCGAAATCGCGCCTGAGCCAGTGCCGATGTCCAGAATCATCCCTGCCGCGTTGGCGTGAGCCAGGGCGGCTTCGATGAGGTGCTCAGTCTCGGGGCGGGGAATCAGCACATCGGGCGTCACCCGGAACTCGCGGCCGTAAAATTCCTGGCGTCCCGTGATGTGCTGGGTAGGTGCGCCCTTGATCCGCTGGTGCAAGTAGCGTCCGTAATGGATCCACCAGACTTCGATCAGATCGTCATTGCCATGCGCGTACAGCCACTCCCGGTCATGCCCCGTAGCATGCATCAGCAGGACTTCCGCGGTTAGCCGCGCTGCGGCGATCTTCGCGTCTTCAAGAAGTTTCTGGCCTTGAAAAAGGGCCGTACGGACGGTCATGGTCGTTTGCCAGCCGGGGACCGGCTGGATCTAAGCGGCTTGCTCGGCGCCTTGTTCTTTGAGCTTTTCCGCTTGGAAGTGGGTGGTGAGGGCTTCGACGAACGGCTCCAGCTTGCCTTCCATCACCTGGTCCAGTTGATGCAGCGTGAAGCCAATGCGGTGATCCGTCACGCGGTTCTGCGGGAAGTTGTAGGTGCGGATCTTCTCGCTGCGGTCGCCCGAGCCCACCATGCTGCGCCGCTCCGCGCCGATCTTATCCTGCTGTTTTTGCAACTCCACTTCATACAGACGCGAACGCAGCACGCGCATGGCCTTGGCGCGATTCTTGATCTGCGATTTTTCGTCCTGGCAGGAAACGATGGTCCCGGTCGGCAGGTGAGTGATGCGCACCGCCGAATAAGTGGTGTTGACGCTCTGCCCGCCCGGTCCCGAGGAGCAGAAGGTATCGATGCGGATGTCTTTCGCGTCCACGCTGATCTCGACTTCGTCGGCTTCCGGCAGCACTGCCACGGTGACCGCGGAAGTATGCACGCGGCCTTGGGTTTCCGTGGCCGGCACGCGCTGCACACGATGCACGCCGGCTTCGTATTTGAGCTGGCTATACACCTTGTCGCCGCTGATCAGCGCCGTCACTTCCTTCAGTCCGCCTACCGACGATTCGCTCGACGACGTGACTTCCACCTTCCAGCCGCGCGTCTCCGCGAAACGCGAGTACATGCGGAAAATTTCGTCGGCGAAGAGCGTGGCTTCGTCGCCGCCCGTGCCGGCGCGGATTTCGAGCACTACGTCTTTTTCATCCAGCGGATCCTTGGGCAGCAGGAGGATCTTCAGTTCGTCTTCAATGCGCGCGATCTCCGGCTCCAGGCGGGCCACTTCTTCCTCTGCCATACCGCGCAATTCGGGATCGGATTCCGCCAGCATGGGTCGCGCTTCCGCTAGATTCCGGGTTGCGGTCTTCCACGCGCGGTACTTGCTCACGATCTCCGCCAGCTCGTTGTGGGATTTGCTGACCTTGCGATACTGCGTAGAATCGGCGATGACGGCCGGATCGGCCATCTGGCCGTTCAGGTCTTCGAACTTGCGTTCGATGTCGTCGAGTTTTTGCTGGTATTGCATCAGTCGGCTCCGCTGGGCGCGCTTAGGCGATAACCAACTCGCCGCCCTGCTTGGCTTCGAGCGCCATTGCGCCTTCCAGAGCATGGATGGCCACCGTGACTTCGCGGTCGTCCGGCGGCTTGGTGGTGATGCGCTGCAGCCACAACCCGGGAGCGGTTAGCAGGCCCATCGCGGTCCCCTGACGCTTGGCCGCGAAGCGGATCAATTCGTAGCTGAGCCCTGTAATCAGCGGCAGCAGCGCGATGCGCGCCAGGAATTTGGCGGTGAACGAATCGAAGGGCAGCAGCGCATAAATGATCATCGAGATCACCATCACCACCAGCAGGAAACTGGTTCCGCAGCGCGGATGAAAGGTCACGAACTTCTGCGCGTTATCAACGCTCAGCGGCTGCCGCGATTCGAAATTGAAGACCACTTTGTGCTCCGCGCCATGGTATTCAAACACGCGGCGAATTTCTTTCAGGCGCGAGATCAAGAACAGAAATGCCAGGAAGATCGCCATGCGGATGAGGCCGTCGGTCATGTTGGTGGCGAAGCGTCCGGAGAGCGACGGAACCGCATGTCCCAGACTGGTGGCCAAAAATAGCGGGACGAATTTGTAGAGGAAAATAAAGAAGCCCAGAGAGAACACCAGGTTCGCGGTCATCAGCCAGGAAGAGAATTCAGCCGGCTTGCTGCCCTCTTTCGCCGTACCGTCGTCGAGCGCCGCGTTGGCCGAAAACTTGAGGGCGCGATAACCCAGCGTCATGGCCTGGCCCAGCATTCCCAGGCCGCGCAGAATGGGCTTCTTGAACAGCGGGTATTTTTCGGACATCCGCTCGATGGCCTTCTCTTCGGTGACGATCTCGCCGGAAGGCTTGCGCACCGCCACACAGTAGCTGTGCGGAGCGCGCATCATCACGCCTTCCATCACGGCCTGCCCGCCGACCAGCGTTTCTTCGCCGCTCTCCAGCACCGGCATCATTTGCAGGTGCGCGGACATCCTAAGGAATCGAACGATTCTCATGTCACCCGAGTTCATAGTCTCCCCAAGGTTAGTATAGCGTGAGAGCCCAAAAGACCTGGCTGCAGAATCCTGTGTGGGCTCCCCTGGCGGCTCTGGCGCCCAACACGCCAGAACGCGCCGCCAGGGAGTCGAGCAATCATTCGAGCGCGAATAACATGAGGTAGATGGCCTGGAACACGCCTGCCGTAACCACAATGCCGCTTACCCAGGCGATAGAGGTTCCGCGCCAGCGCTGAAGCCGCGATGGTTTAGCCCCAGCCGATTCATTAATAACTGTAAACATGGTTATGTCCTTTCGATGATTCGTGGTCACCCGAGGCCAGCCGTGAAGACGGCTGGCGCCCGGGCTAGCCGATTTGGCGCTTACGAACCGAGCGCGTTCGTGCGCTCCTGTAAGCGTTCGAGTTTGTCCTGGGTCTCGGCCATGTCCAGATGCAGATTGACGGCCTCCTTCACTTGACCGGACCGTTCAGAAATACCGCGGAGAAGATCCGTGTAGTCCGGGTGCCATAGGTTGTTGCCGCGATCGTTCAGGTGCTCGATTGCCGCTTCGGTGTGCGCGGCAAGCGTCACCGCGGGGGGCACCGCGGAATCGATCGCCTCCTGCTGCCACGGGGTCACCAGGTGGCGGATCGCCTGAAGCCGATTCAGCTTTTCCCCCATGACGTTGATGTGATGCTTTACCGTGGTGATCCGATCGGCATGGCTCTCCCGGCTAAGAGCACCACGCGAATACGATTCTAAAATCGTGGCATCACGGCTCAAAACAGTTGCGGTGAATTGGACCTCCTTGAGAAGGTTGGACGCCTCGGCAGGATAGTTCCAATCTTCCGTTTGGCAATTCGCTCGGCGGTCAGAGACGCCACGCGGAGCAGCGGTTAACACTCCTGCCGCCATGACTCCCGCCAGTAACAGACACATAGTTTTTGTGACACTTCTCGATTTCATATTGAATCTCCTTAAAATTTAAATTGAAAATGGAACTGCAACGATTTCCGGACGCGCACGCAGGCGCTCCGCCAAGAAGCTTGAGTTGTATGGCGCTTTAGGAGATGGGCGGTGCGCGTGGCGATGCAGAACCGCGGCACGATTGACCGCTCGCAGATGGAGCGGTAGCAGATGCCGCCCCGGCAAAATCCAGCCGGTGCAATAACGGAGCGATCGCGTTACAGGCGACTGAATGGTTCGCCGGACGGCTATTCTCCACTAGACCGGCTTTGAATGCCGGTACTGGCAGACGAGTCAACGCTACGTGCCCGTGAAGCGCCGAAGATCGCAGGGAGGTGTTGCCAGTTTGCTGTGGTTGCAAGCCGAGAGCGCCGGCCTTAGCCGATGCAAAGCTAAGTAGGGCAAGTGTGACGGCGCCTAGCACAGCCTTTGCGTTGTTTGGCAGCTTCTGCATTCTAATGAAGTAGACGAATCTGCCGGTGAAAGGGTTCAAGAAAAATTGAAGAAATTTAATGATTCGCCGTGACGGCATGTGCCGCTTCTCGGTTGAGATAGAATCGTCTGCACGAAAGGACGTCCCATGCTCCGCCTTCTCAGCATCGCCCTCCTGATTTCCATGATGAATGGCTTTGGCCCGGCTGTGGCGCAGACGCCGGCCCCCGTGCGTCCGACGCCGCCGACTCGCGATCCGCACACCCCCGGATATGTCAGCGCGAAGGAATTGCCTGACGGGGCCAACGCCCCCGCGGACGCCGATGGAA
>Ga0207674_10003543_pt1 | contig 19056 bp, 16 predicted proteins | sample KBSCornC72_FD_184303 | JGI IMG/M metagenome (GOLD analysis project Ga0207674, IMG submission 184303) | Corn rhizosphere microbial communities from Kellogg Biological Station, Michigan, USA - KBS Corn C7-2 (SPAdes) (version 2) | ecosystem: Host-associated > Plants > Roots > Rhizosphere > Soil ... | reverse complement strand
GAGTCGGAGGACGGCCGCATCGTCCGCGGGATCTGGCAGTGCACCCCGGGAGTGGTGGCCGATGTCGAGCAGGACGAGATGTTCGTGGTCGTCAGCGGCCGTGCCAGCATCGCCTTTGAGGACGGCCGGATGCTCGACGTCGGCCCGGGGGACATGGGCGTGCTGTCCCGCGGCGCGCGAACCACCTGGACCGTCCATGAGACGATCCGCAAGGCCTACCAGATCACCCTCACCGGATGACGGCGACCGCTGTGCCCTCCCACGCTGCGGCCTTTGAGGGAGCCAGCACCCGCAGCTTCTGGCTCGACCGGCCGATCGCCCCCGCCCGCCGGCCCCCGCTTCGCGGCCGGGCGACCTGTGACCTGGCGATCGTGGGCGGCGGGCTGACGGGGCTGTGGGCCGCCCTTCACGCGAAGCAGGACGATCCCGCGCGGGAGGTTGTCGTGCTCGAGGCGAACGCGGTGGCCGAGGGAGCCAGCGGCCGCAACGGCGGTTTCGTCGAGGCGTCGCTGACCCACGGGCTGGAGAACGGGCTGCGCCGGTTCCCGGATGAGATCGAGCTGCTGGAGCGGCTGGGCCACGAGAACATGGCCGGGCTGGAGGCGTTCATCGATCAGCACGGCATCGAGGCGGACTATGAGAAGACCGGCATGCTGATCGTCGCCCGCGAACCGCACGAGGAGGTCGAGCTGCGGGAGCACGCGGCGCAGCTGCGCGAGTTCGGCTACGACGCCCGGTATCTGAACGGCGACGGCGTGCGGCACGAGGTCGACTCGCCCACCTATCGGGGGGCACTGTGGCAGCGGACGGGCAGTGCGATCGTCGATCCGGCCCGTCTGGCCTGGGGGCTGGCCGGCGCCGCGGAGTCGATGGGCGTCCGCATCCATGAGGGGTCGCAGGTGGACGCGCTCCGCAGCACGCCGGGAGGTGTCGAGCTGCGCACCGGCGGGGCCACCCTGCGGGCGCGGCGGGTGATCCTGGCGACGAACGGCTTCCCCCCGCTGATGCGGTCGATCCGCCGCTACATCGTGCCCGTGTACGACTACGTGCTGGTGACCGAGCCGCTCTCGGCCGAGCAGCGTGCCGCGATCGGCTGGCGGAACCGCCAGGGCATCGGCGACGCGGCAAACCAGTTCCACTACTACCGGCTGACCGCCGACGGGCGGATCCTGTGGGGCGGATACGACGCCATCTATCACTTCCGAAACGGCGTGTCGCCCCGGCTCGAGCAGCGGTTCGCCACCTTCGAGCTGCTCTCCCGCCAGTTCTTCGAGACCTTTCCGCAGCTCGAGGGTCTGCGCTTCAGCCACCGCTGGGCCGGGGTGATCGACACATCGAGCAGGTTCTGCGTGATGTTCGGCACCGGCATGTCGGGCAAGCTCGCTTATGCCGTCGGCTACACCGGCCTGGGGGTGGCCGCAACCCGCTTCGGCGCCCGGGTGGCACTCGACCTGGCCGACGGCTGCGACACCGAGCGCACCCGGCTGCGCTTCGTCCGCTCCAAGCCGCTGCCGTTCCCTCCGGAGCCGCTCCGCTACGCCGGCATCCAGCTCACGCGGCGGGCGCTGGCCGCGGCCGACCGGAACGGCGGCCGCAGGGGCCTGTGGCTGCGGACGCTCGACCGGCTGGGGCTCGGCTTCGACAGCTGACCACGCGATTCAGCTCGGCGACCACCGCGCGGGCTGGTCCTGGCGCGCCCGGCCCAGCGCCTCCAGCCGTTCCAGGTGGGAGATCGCCTCGACCAGCGCGAACCGCTGCTCGTGGAAGCCGAGACCCTCGGCGGCCCAGACGACTCCGGCCACGTCGTGGGCCGAGCGGGCGCCGTCGCGCAGCGCCTGCTGGTGGACGTCGAGCCGCTCTGCGTGATGGGCACGGATCTCGCCCGTTCGCCTGGCCGGATCGCCGATCACCGGGCCGTGCCCGGGGAATACGGTCGTCGCCGGCAGCCCGTCGATCCGGCCCAGCGAGTGGAGGTACGCGCCCAGCGGGTCGTGTCGCGTGTCGGGCCAGCGTCCGACGTTGGGCGTGATCTCCTCCAGCAGCACGTCGGCGGAGAACAGTCGGCCGCTGTCCTCGCCGAACAGCGCGATGTGGCCGTCGGCGTGGCCGGGCAGGACGAGCACCGCGAACCGCTCGCCCTGCATGTCGAGCTCGTCGCCCTCGTCGACCAGCAGCGTCGGCGTCGCCGGGTGAACCGGCGTGGCCGCCTCGGCCTCGGTCGACCGCGCCGCCATGGCCGGCGGCATGCCGTGATGCTCGAGGTAGCGGGTGAAGGCGTCGTCGTCGGCGTCCTCGCCCCAGGCCAACCTGGTCAGCCGGGCGTCGAGCGTGCCCTGCACCACCTCGCCGGCCGCGGTCAGCTCGGCCAGCCCGGCGCTCGCTCCCAGATGATCGGGGTGGTAGTGGGTGAGCACGATCCGTCGCACCTCGGGCCGGCCCAGCTGCTCGAGCGCCTCGTCCCACCACTCGAGCGTCGAGCGGCTGCCCAACCCGCAATCGATGATCGTCCAGCCCGCCGGGTCATCGACCGCGTAGCAGTGGACGTGGTCGAGCGCCCAGGGCAGCGGCAGCGTGACCCGCACCACGCCCCCGCCCAGATCAGTCAGCTCCGCTCGCACCGCGCGGATTCTGCCAGGATGCCGGCCATGGGCGAGCACCCTGGGGTAGTCAACCGCGCGGCGTGGGACGAGCTGGCCCGGCTCCACGGCCAGGATCGCGTGTACGACGTCGACGGCTTCCTTCGCGGCAACGACACGCTTGACGCACTGGAGACGGGGCTGGTGGGCGACGTGCGCGGGCTCGACCTGCTGCACCTGCAGTGCCACTTCGGCCTCGACACGCTGTCGTGGGCGCGGCGCGGCGCCCGCGTCACCGGCGTCGACTTCTCGCCGGTCGCGATCGAGCGGGCACGGTCGCTGGCCGGCCGGGCCGGTCTCGACGCCACCTTCCTCGAGGCCGACACCCAGGCGCTACCCGGCCAGCTGGCCGGGCGCTTCGACGTGGCCTTCGCCTCCTACGGCGTGCTCTGTTGGATCGGCGACCTTGATGCGTGGATGCGCGGCGCAGCGCTCGCCCTGCGGCCGGGCGGCCGGCTGGTGCTGGTCGAGTTCCACCCGCTGTACACGATGGTCGACCGGGTGGATCCGCTCGAGCTCGGCTTCCCCTACGGCGGCGGCGCTCCCTGCCGCTTCGAGGAGGCGGGCTCCTACGCCGACCCCGACCTGGCGACCTCCGCGAACGTCACCATCGAGTTCCCCCACTCGGTGGGCGAGGTGGTGACGGCTGCGATCGACGCCGGGCTTGCCGTCCGCCGGCTGGAGGAACACCTCCGGGCTTCGGGGGACGGGCGCGACATCCTCACCGAGCAGCCCGGCGGCGGCTACCGGCTGGTGGTTGCCGGGCAGGAGCTGCCGCTCCTGTACTCCCTGGTCGCCCAGCGGCCGCCCGCATAGTGGACGATCCCGACACCCTGGCCGAGGAGCTGGGAGAGCTGACGACCGCGCTCACCTGCGAGCTGCACGAGGCCATCGAGCACCTCCGCCAGCCCGGCCACTTCCCGCCGGCGGGCATGCCCGCCGCGGCGCTGTTCGACCATCCCCCGGGAGCCGAGAAGCCCCGCCATCGCTCCGGGGCGCCGTCGCCGGAGACGGCGGAGCTGGTCGCCGCGGCAGCCGAGCGCGCCCGCGAGCGGCTGGGTTACGGCCGGCGCGACGGGAACCCGCTGTTGCCGGCGCTGGCACTGGCGGCGTTCTACCTGGTCGAGGCGCGGCGGATCAACGCCCTGGGCCTCCGCGAGGCGGCGGGCGGCAGGGTGGTGCCCGGCGTCGTCGAGCCCGACCTGGCGTCCCACGAGCCGGCGGTCGTGCCCGGCGGCGCGGTGCTCCGCACATGGTTTCCCGTGCAGGGAGCGCCCCAAGCCTGTGTGCAACTGCGATTTCCCAGCGGGCCGACCCAAATGTGACGATCCTGCACGGTAGTGGCACTGTTTGACCGGCCCGCTGTATAACTCAGGTGATAGCGTGACCTCATGAGACAGCCCGGATATCACGGTGGGTTCGAACATCCCGTCCGATCGTTCGTGATCGGGACGACGCTCTTGGTCTTGCTGTTCTTCGGATTCGTTGCGGGTATCGAGCTCGGCTCCCCGCCCGCCGGCTCTGCCACAACGACACGCTTGGTGGAGGGAACCGGCCAGACGATTCTTGTGCCGACGACCGAGACGAAGACCATCTCCGTGCCCAGCTCCGCGCAGGTGAAGTGGAAGGTCATCGACGGCGAAAAGTTCGTGATCATCCGCCAGCCGGGCAAGAAGCAGGTCGTCTACAAGGTCAAGTACCTCCCGAGCGAGATCACGAGCGATGGCACCACTGCGGATGCCGCGGCTGCAGTCCGATTGGTCACGGTCGAGGTTCCCACCGTCGCCACCGAGACCGTTACTTCGGAGGTGCCGGTCACCATCACCGATACCGTGACGGCGACGGTCACCGAGACGGTCACGGCGCCAGGGACGAGCACCACGCAGGGCCCGCCCGGCTCCTGACCGGTCAGGCCCGGTAGGCGAGCAACTCGTGGCCGTGGCGGCGAAGCCATGCCCGCGGCTCGCCGTTGCCCGGCAGCGCCCGCTCGACCAGCTCCCAGAACGCCGGTGAGTGGTCGGGGCGGCGCAGGTGGCACAGCTCGTGGACGACCACGTAGTCGAGCACCGGCGGCGGCGCCATCGCCAGCCGCCAGTTGAAGGACAGCGTGCCGGACGTCGAGCACGACCCCCAGCGGGTGCGCTGGTCGCGGACCGCGATCCGCCGCCACCCGTGGAGCGACAGCCGGTGACCGTGGTGCTCGACCGACCGCACCACGCGGGCCCGCGCCTCACGGCGGTAGCGGCGCTCCAGGGCGTCGCCCCGAAGGTCGGTCGGATGGGCCAGGCCGTCCAGCCAGATCACGCCCTGGCGCTGCAGGCCGAGCCCGGCGCCCTCCGCGCTTCTGGCCCGGGCCAGCCGACGTTCGATCCATCCCCGGTTGCGCTCGAGGATCGCTTGCACCTCCCGCTCGGACGTCCGCTCCGGGATGACCAGCTCGGCGCCACTGAACGGGGCGACCCGGAGGGTGGCGCGGCGGGCGCGCGCTGAGCGGCGGATCTCGACGTCCACTCCCCGGAGCCTACGGCGGGCTCCGGCCACCACGCCGCGGTCGGTGGGGGTTGCCGCACCTGTGAACGCCTGATGTCCCCACTGCGCAACCGGCCCGCGCTTGCGATGGTGCGAGACGACTCGTTCGTACATCCAGCCACGGAGACCCTTCACCATGCATGAGCCACCTCGCAAGAATCTCGCCGCCCGGATGGGCGGCTGGAGTGCGCGCCATCGCTGGGCCGCGCTCGGACTGTGGTTTGCCTTTGTGATCGCCGCGATCGCCGGCGGAACCGCAGCCGGACAGATCAACATCCCCGACGCCCGTCTCGGCGACGGCCAGTCGGGTCACGTCAACCGACTCATCGACGACGCCGGCTTCGACAAGCACGCCAACGAGATGGTGCTCGTCCAGAGCGACTCGCTGACCGTTCACGACTCTGCCTTCCGGGCCGCGATCGGGGATACGGTGCGTACGCTCGCCCAGACGGACAACGTCACCAACATCGAGGATCCGTTGAATGGCAATTCCGCCAACGTCAGCAAGGACGGGCACTCCGCGCTCGTCCGATTCGACGTGCCCGGGGACGAGACCGAGCTGGAGACGCGGATCGTTCCGATCATGGACCGGATCGAAGGCGTCCAGAAGCAGAACCCCGACGTCAGCGTTCGCCAGTTCGGTGACGCCAGCGCCTCCCACACCATGAAGGAGATGTCGGACTCCGACCTCAAGAAGGCCGGAAACCTGTCGCTCCCCCTGACCCTGATCATCCTGATCATCGCCTTCGGCGCCCTGGTGGCCGCGGGCATTCCGGTGCTGCTCGCGTTCTCGGCAGTGCTGGCGACGTTCGGCCTGAACTCGCTGGTCAGCCATCTGATCCCGAGCCAGGACATCGCCTCCGAGATGATCCTGATGATCGGAATGGCGGTCGGCGTCGACTACTCCCTGTTCTACCTGCAGCGCGGACGCCAGGAGCGGGCGGCCACCAAGCGCGTTGACGTGGCCCGCATCAAGCAGGCCAAGGAGCAGCTCCGCGACGCAAAGCGGAGCCATGACCCCGAGGCGATCGTGGCGGCCAAGAAGGCCGTGCATGACGCCAAGGCGTCGTCGCGGGCCCACCGGCTGGCGGCTCTGGACATCGCAGCCTCCACCTCTGGACAGGCCGTGCTGATCTCCGGCATCACCGTCCTGATCGCCATGGCGGGCATGCTCGTGTCGGGCAACGACACGTTCATCGCGCTCGCGATCGCCTCGATGCTGGTCGTGGCCGCGGCCATGATCGGCTCGCTGACCGGCCTGCCGGCCATCATCTCGCTGCTCGGCGACCGCGTCGAGCGTGGCCGTGTGTCACGCATCACCGCACCGCTGCGCTGGGTCACCCGGCGCGGGAACCGCGTGGCCGGCGAGTCGGCCAGGCGGCAGGGTGCGGGCTGGGGTGCGATCGTCGATCGCGTCCTCCGTCGCCCCCTGGTGTCGGTGGTGGTCGCCGGCGGTGTCCTGCTGGCGCTGGCTGTGCCGGCACTCTCGATCAAGACCGAAACCCCGACGTTCAAGTTCCTGCCACATGACTCGCAGCTCGTGCAGACCTACAACGACGTGCAGACGGCCTTCCCTGGCGACGGCGATCCCGCCATCGTCGCGATCAAGGCCGACGACGTCACGTCTCCCGAGACGCGGGCGGCGATCGCCGACTTCAAGAAGGAAGCGGTTGCCAGCGGTCAGGCCAGCATGCCCATGAACGTCGAAGTCAATCCCGACAACACGGTCGCCACCATCACGGTGCCGATCGCCGGTGACGGGTCGAACCAGGCGTCCCGCGACGCCGTGACCGCCCTGCGCGACACGATCATCCCGGCCACGCTCGACAAGGTGCCCGGGTCCGACGTCGGCGTAACCGGCTCCACGGCCGGCTCGATGGACTTCAACAGCCTGATGAAGGTGCGGACACCGCTGGTGTTCGTGTTCGTCCTCGGGCTGGCGTTCATCCTGATGCTGCTGACCTTCCGGTCGATCGTGATCCCGATCAAGGCGATCGTGCTCAACCTGCTCTCGGTGGGCGCCGCCTACGGCATCCTCGTGATGGTCTTCCAGAAGGGCTGGGGCGAGTCGCTGCTCGGCTTCCAGTCCACGGGCACCATCGCCAACTGGCTGCCGCTGTTCCTGTTCGTCGTCCTGTTCGGCCTCTCGATGGACTATCACGTGTTCATCCTGAGCCGGGTCAAGGAGCTGGTCGACAACGGCATGCGGACAGAGGACGCCGTCAGCCGTGGCATCAAGGACACGGCCGGTACGGTGACCAGCGCAGCCATCGTGATGGTCGTGGTGTTCGGCCTGTTCGCCACGCTGTCCATGCTCGACGTCAAGCAGATGGGCTTCGGCGCAGCGGTTGCCGTGCTGCTCGATGCGACCATCATCCGGGCGGTGCTGCTGCCCGCGACGATGAAGCTGCTGGGCGAGTGGAACTGGTACCTCCCGCGGTGGCTGGACTGGCTGCCGACCATCAACCACGGCTCCGACTCGAGCCTGCCCGAGACTGAGGCAGCCCGAGCCTGACCCCCCGGCTCCGCTCCTCAGCGCCCCGTCCCGGCAGACCATCGCCGGGGCGGGGCGGTTTGCGTTCTGGGGCTCGCGCTGGTCTGGACGCCGAGCTCGCGGGCCGGTGGAGGGGTCGTCCCACCCGGCGCTCCACGCCATGCGGACCGCCTGACGTCCACGGCACCGCCGGCCGGGCCGGAAACTGTGACGGGCGATCGGCCGTGCGCCGGCCGGCCATTTGGCCGACCGATGCAATGTCATTTGGTCGAGTGCCGTTCTGCCCGCATCGCCGCTGATTTCCAGCGTCACGGCCAGTCCTCTCTGTGTGCCCTCACCAGTGACAGTTCCCGTGACGCTCCGGCCCCCGTATCCGTGCCGACGGGACCCCCACGGCGGCCCTCTGGATAACCGCACCTCATCTGGCGTGCCTGCTCCATCGATCGGAACGGCCGTGGCTGGAAAGGTATGGGCATGATGGTTACGACCACATACGGAACTCGCCCGATCAGCTCGGCAGTCGCCAGCGTCGGCCGCCGGCTCCCCAACGGGTGGGCCGATCTGGGCCGCCAGCTGGCGCTGTTCCTGATCATCGACTTCCTCTACGAGGCCACGCGGATCCTGGCCACGGGCGAGCGGTCAACCGCCTTCGCCCACTCGCAGACGATCGTCGACACCGAGCGGTCGCTGGGCATGTTCCACGAGCTGGCCCTGCAGCGCTGGGCGATGGACGCCCCGTCCTTCGTCCTGTGGTTTGCGAACACGCTCTACTTCAACGCCCAGTTCACGGTCAGCTTCGGGTTCCTGCTGTGGGTCTACCTGCGGCGCAACGCGCAGTGGAAGACCGTCCGCAACCTGGTGTTCGCCGCCAACGTGCTCGGCCTGATCGGCTACGTCCTCTATCCCGCCGCCCCGCCGCGGATGATGGACGGCCTCGGCTTCATCGACACGCTGCACCAGACCAGCGTGAACCACGACTCCGGCGTCATCTCCGCGCTGTCCAACCCGTACGGCGCGATGCCGAGCCTGCACACCGCCTACGCCCTGATCGTCGGCATCTCCGGCTTCATGCTGGTGCGCAACCGCCTGCTGCGCGCCGCCTGGGCCGTCTACCCCGCGATGGTCGTGTTCTCGATCGTGACCACCGCGAACCACTTCTTCCTCGACGCGGTCGGGGGCGCCGTGGTGGCCATGGTCGCCGCCCTCGCCGTCTTCTCCGCGAGGGTCGACCGGCGCGCCGTCCTGGCACTCGCCGCCGTCCCCGCCGCGTCGTTCCTGGTCTACCGGATGGCCGGCGTCGGCGCCGACGCCGCCGACTCGCTGCACTCCGTCGCGCTGGGCGCCCTGGCCCTGGCCCTGATCGCCAACTTCGGCTCGGTCGCACTCAAGACCGCCGTCTGGAAGCGCGCGGTCGAGGCGCTGCCCGGATCGCCGCGCCCCGGCTACCGTGGGCTGCTGCCGGCCGTCTTCATCGGCTTCCTGGGGAACACCATCCTGGCCGCCCGGCTGGGTGAGGTGGCCCGGGTGGCCGTCGTCTCCCGCCGCCTGCGGGCGTCCGGCTCGCCGGTACCCGCCGCCGCGCTGGCCGGGACGCTGGTCGCCGAGCAGCTGGCGCTGGGCGCCGCGCTGCTGATCCTGGGAGCCGTCCTGACCGTCACCGTCGTCGACCTTCCCGGCTGGGCGCTGACCAGCATGATCGCCCTCGCCGCCGTCGTCATCTCGGCCGTGCTCGTGGCGGTGCTGTCCAGCCGCATCGGCGGCCGGGTACCGTTCTCCGCTCCCCGGCGGTTGCGTCGGCTGGCCGGCCCGGCGGCCGAAGCGCTGCGGGCCAGCGGCCACCTGTCTCGCGATCCGCGGGCCATGTCCGCGGCCATCGCGCTGGGTATCGCCTCCTGGGCGTTGCAGATCCTTGGCATCTACTGGACGCTGCAGGCGTTCGGGCTGCCGCACACCGCGGCCTCGGCATCGGCCGTGTTCCTGGTCTCGACCCTGGTCGGCCTGTTCCCGCTGCTGCCCGGCAACGTGGGCGTGTTCCAGGTCGCCGTGGCCGGCATCCTGGCCGCCTCGTTCGGCGTCGACGCCGCCTCGGGCGCTGCCTTCGGCATCGGCCTCCAGGCCGTCGAGGTGGTGCTCGGCGCCGGGCTGGGCGCGATCTTCCTGATCGCCGAGGGGCTCTCGCTGAGCGACCTGCGGCGGAGCGCCGACCCGGAGCCGGTCACCCAGATCGGCGCCCCCGAGTTCGCCCTGGCCCAGGCCGCTTGACGCCGCCTCAGGCGGCGCCGGCCATCGCCGGCTCGGCCCGCATCCGCGGGTCGAGCCGGGTGATGAACGCCGGCCGCTCGGAGCGCAGATACTCGACCACGGCCTCACGAGACCGGTCGCAGGGCAGCACGGTCTTCCACGACCACACGTGCTCGGCGAGATGGACGTCGCCGCCCGCGACCGCGGGCAGCCGCTCCCCGGCGATCCAGGGAAAGACGTCCGACCGGTTCAGCACCTCGTAGCGGTCGACCAGCGTCCTCATCCGGTCGGGGTCGGCCCAGAATGCGCGCGTCGTGCGCTGCGGGACGGCGTCCAGCTCGCCGGCATGCGGGTGCGCGGCGACGATGGCGGCGCCCCGAGCGCGTGCCGCCCGCATCGCGGCACGCGGCCCCTCATCGACCGGGACGAACTCGTGGAGGCCGATCGCCAACGCGTGTGCGGAGCGGTCGGGATCGGGATCGGAGTACGTCAGCTCGAGGCCGGGGATCAGGATCATGCCGTATGCGCGGTGCGCCCGTTCGGCCTCGACCTCAATCGCCGCCAGATAGCGCGGATGCGTGTGTTCGTCGACCATCGGGCCGCAGGGATCGGTGCCCCGCACCACATGGTCGGTCACGCACAGCACGTCGACGCCGTGGCGGCCATGCATGTCGACCAGCTCGGCGAGCGCCAGCTCGCCGTCCGAGAATGTGGTGTGAGAGTGAAGCTCGCAGACGAGCGGGGTGGATGTCTGATGCGCAGAGGTTCTCATGGCACCAGCGTGACAGCGGCCGCGGCCCGGATGGGTGGACATCCGGATGGCGGATGGAGAAGAAGCAGGTACCCTCCCGGCCGGGTCAGCCGGCCTTCCACTTGATGCTGCACCCGACCGGCGTCGTCTCGGCGGGGTCGGGGTCCTCGTTGGCCAGCACAGCATCAAGCGCCGCCCGCAGCCACGCCGCTTGCAGCGCGGGCTGGTCATGGTCGGCGTCCGGCGCGCCCCGGTAGCGGAGCCGCAGCTCGCCGTCGAGCACGAACACGTCGGGGGTCGTGCGGGCGTCGTAGCCGCGGGCCACCTCCTGGGTGGGGTCGTGCAGATAGGGCATCGGCCAGCGCTCGGTCTCGACCCGCGCCCGCATGGCCTCCGGCGAGTCGGCCGGGTAGCGCGAGGCGTCGTTCGAGTTGATGCACAGCACCTCCACGCCGCGCTCGGCATAGTCGCGGGCCACGGCCGCGATCCGGTCGTGCCAGGCGAGCGCGTACGGGCAGTGGTTGCAGGTGAAGACCACGACGGTGGCCGGCTCGCCGGCGCGGTCGGCGAGCCGGTGGGCGGCGCCATCGGTGTCGGTCAGGTCGAACGCGGGGACGGTGAATCCAACGGTCATTTCAGCCTCCTGTCGAGCTCCACGCGCAGCAGCACGGGGTCAGGGGTGGGTGAGACGCGGCCGTCGGCTCGGTGATAGATGCGGCAGGAGAGACCCACCGGGTCGGCGTCGCCGGGCGGGAACAGGTCGTGTCCGGCGACGCGGATGGTGGGCGAGCCGACGAACCGTTCGCGGTCGGCCTGGTCGTCGGTGGCGATCTCTCGCAGCTCGACGACGTTGGGGTCGATGCCGCGCTCCTCGAGTGCTGCGCGAAGGTCGGCCAGCGCAGCCTCGGTCGACGGGCAGCCTTCCCACCACAGCAGGCAGATCGACGGGTTGGCCTCCACGGTTGGAGCATAGATCGGTACAGTCTGCCGCTCGGATGGCTCGCGACCCGCGTCATGACATCCTGTTCGAGCCGGTGAAGATCGGCCCGAAGACGTTGCGGAACCGCTTTTACCAGGTTCCGCACTGCACCGGCTTCGGCGTCGAGAAACCGTGGTCGCAGGCACGCCACCGGGCCGTCAAGGCTGAGGGCGGGTGGGCCGCCGTCTGCACGGAGTACGCCGCGGTCAGCCCGGAGAGCGATGAGACGCCCTACGTGTCGGCGCGGATCTGGGACGACCACGACGTCCGCATGCTGGCCCTGATGTGCGACGAGGCCCACGAGCATGGCGCCCTGGCCGGCATCGAGCTGGGCCACACCGGCGTGCAGGCCGAGAACTCCGAGTCCCGCCTGCCGGCGGTGGGGCCCTCCCAGATCGCCAGCGACTTCGCGGTGGGCGTGGTTCCCAAGGCGATGACCAGGCGCGACATCCGCAAGCTGGCTGCCGACTGGGCCACCGCGGCCCGCCGCTCCCGCGACGCCGGCTTCGACATCGTCTACGCCTACGGCGCGCACACCTACCTGCTGGGCCAGTTCCTGTCACCGCATTACAACCGCCGCACCGACGAGTACGGCGGGTCGCTCGAGAATCGCGCCCGGCTGTGGCTGGAGGTGCTGGAGGCGATGCGGGAGGCGGTCGGCGACGACTGCGCGATCGCCTGCCGGGTGGCCGTCGACCGGCTGGAGGCACTCGGGGTCGACCTCGACGAGGGCCTCGAGTTCATCCGCCTGGCCGACCACCTGGTCGACCTGTGGGACGTCAACGTCGGCTCGATCTCGGAGTGGTACAAGGACTCCGGTCCGTCCCGCTTCTACGCCGAGGGGTGGCAGCTCGACTCCACCCGCCACGTGCGCCAGGCCACTGCGAAGCCGATCGTCGGCGTTGCCCGGCTGACCAATCCCGACCTGATGGCCGACATCGTCCGCAGCGGCGCCTGGGACCTGATCGGCGCCGCCCGGCCGTCGATCGCCGACCCCTTTCTCCCGGCCAAGATCGACGACGGCCGGATCGACGAGATTCGCGAGTGCATCGGCTGCAACGTCTGCATCTCGAAGGCCGACTCTCGCCGCCACATCGGCTGCACCCAGAACGCGACCGCCGGCGAGGAGTTCCGCCGCGGCTGGCATCCCGAGCGGTTCGCGCGGGCGGCCAACGCCAACGGTGACGCGCTGGTCGTGGGCGGCGGCCCGGCGGGAATGGAGTGCGCCATCGTGCTGGCCAAGCGGGGCTTCCGGCGGGTCAGGCTGGTCGACCGGGCGCCCATGATGGGCGGTCACCTGGCCCTGCTCACCCGGCTGCCGGGCCTCGGCGAGTGGGGCCGCGTCGGCGCCTGGAGGACGGTGCAGCTGAACCGGCTGCCCGCTGTCGAGCTGATCACCGCCACCCAGCTGGATGCCGCCGAGGTGCGCTCCGCCGGGGCCGCGGTCACGGTGATCGCCACCGGGTCGTCGTGGGCCCGCGACGGCCTGAACGGGTTCAGCCGGGCGCCGATCGCCGGAGCCGATGCCGAAGCGGCCCACGTGCTGGTGCCGGAGCAGGTCGTGCTCGAGGGCAAGCGCCCGCCCGGCCGGCGGGTGGTGGTGTACGACGGCGACGGGTATTTCATGGCCACGGCGATTGCCGAGCTGCTCGTCCGGGAGGGGTTCGAGGTGCGGCTGGTCACCGGCCACGAGGTGGTCGCGCCGTTCGCCGGCGAGACCCTGGAGGCGGCGCCAACCCGGGCCCGCATGCACGCGCTCGGCGTCGCCATGCACCGCGGCGTCACGCCGGCCTCGATCGAGCCCGGCCGGTTCACCGGCGAGGACGAGTTCGGCGAGCCCTTCGACGTCCAGTGTGACGGTGTCGTCCTGGTCACCCAGCGGCTTTCCGACGACGCCCTCTACCACGAGCTGGACGGCTCGCTGCCGGCCGTCTACCGGATCGGTGACTGCGTAGCCCCCCGGCTGCTGGCAGACGCGGTCTGGGACGGCCATCGGCTGGCTCGGGAAATCGACTCGGCAGACTGCGAGCTGGCGCTGGCCTACCGCCGCGAGCGCCCATCGGACGAGCTGCCGTCGCCTCCCAGCTGGCCCGAGTTGTTCAGGCTTCCCCGACCACCGGCGCCCGCCACCCGGCGAGTGGAGCTGGTGAACGGCGATGCCGTGGCCCGGATCGCCCAGCTGGCGGCCGCGGCCGCTCCGGACGTGGTGATCTGCGCCGGCCGCGGGGCGGGTGACGATCTCGCCCCATACCGGGCGCTCGCCGAGCGGCTGGGTGGTCGGTTCGCCGTCACCCGGCCCCAGGTGGAGGCGGGGCGGGCCGGCCGGCCCGAGCTGGTCGGCGCGTCATCGAGCACGGTGCAGCCCCGGCTCTACCTGGCCTTCGGCGTCTCCGGTGCCCTGCCGCATCTGGCCGGGATGCACAAGAGCGCCACCGTGGTCGCCATCAACACCGACCGCGGCGCGCGGATCTTCGACCACGCCGACATCGGCGTGGTCGCCGATGCGGGACAGATCATCCGGGAGCTCCAGGCGGCCGGCGTCAGCCGATGAAGCGGAACGAGGCGGCCACCTCGTCGCACACCCGCCTGACGTCTGCATACCGGTCCTGCGGGGCGGTGCACGAGAACTGGTAGAGGACGCCGTCGCGGGCGGTCACGTAATCGACCTCGGTCACCGGCGTGCCGTTCACCTTCAGGTCGTACTCCAGCGTGGTGGCTGGCTGGGAGCCGAGCATCGCGCCGTCCTGGCGCCGTGCCTGGCTGGTGGCGGCGCTGGTCGAGCTGACCTGTTGCTCGATCTGGGAGGCCGCCTCCGCTCGCAGCGAGTCGTCCGACCCGGTGTAGGTGGTCGGGCTGCGCACCAGCAGGACGTTGGTGGCGAAGCTGGTGTCGTGCCGGCTCTGCTTGCCCGCTTCCGTATCGTCGAGCGCGAACATGCTGCCGGGCTTGGCGATCAGGGCCGCGAAGCGTCTGATCTCCTCCTGAGTGAAGTCGGTGGTGCTGCCCGAGCGGATCAGGTCTGCGACCCTCGCCCTGTCGAGCGCCGTCCAGCCCGATGGGATGGTGAGCTCGTAGTCGCCGCCGCTGGGCCGGAACGCCTTGCCGCCGCTCGCGGTGGTGGAGACCGGCTTCTCCGATGCGGTCGGGGCGCTGGTGCTGCTGCTCCCGCCGCCGCAGCCGGCCAGCAGCGCAGCGACGAGCACGGCGATGGGCATGACTCGTCGCATTCAGGGCAGACTACCCACAGTGTCCGGCGAACCAACCAGGAGGTCGACGTGACGGATCAGGCCGTGGTGGTGATCGGTGCCGGCTCCACCGGCGAGGCGTTCGTGTCGGCGTTTCGGGAGCACGAGCCGGAAACCCCGATCACGGTGGTTGAGCGGGAGCTGGTGGGGGGCGAGTGCTCGTACTACGCATGCATGCCGACCAAGGGCCTGCTCCGCCCGCTGGAGGCGGTGCACGCCGCCCGCCGGGTGCCCGGCGCCGCCGAGGCGGTGACCGGCGACGTCGACGCCGGCCGGGTGTTCTGGCACCGCGACCAGATCACCAGCAGCCTCGACGACTCCGCGCAGGAGGACTGGCTGGCCGCGAAGGGCGCCGAGCTGGTGCGTGGGCAGGCCCGGGTGGTCGAGGCGGGGCTGGTGGAGGCCGCCGGCCGGTCTCTGGCCCACGACCGCCTGGTGGTGGCCACCGGGTCGGTGCCGGCGATTCCGCCGATCCCCGGCCTGGACGATGTCGAGTACTGGACGAATCGCGAGGCCTCCCAGGTGAGGGAGATCCCCGAGAGCATCGCCATCGTCGGCGGCGGGCCGGTGGGCTGCGAGTTCGCCCAGCTGTTCTGTCGGATGGGGGCGAAGGTTGCCCTGATCGACGCCGCGCCCCGCCTGCTCTCGCGCGACGATGCGGAGGCCGGGCAGCTGCTCGCCGAGACGCTGGAGGAGGAGGGCGTCGACCTGCACCTGGGCGGCGGTATCACCCGAATAGCCGCCGGTATCGAGGTGATGCTGGAGAGCGGCGCCACCGTGAATGCCGAGCGGCTGCTGATCGCAACCGGCAGGCGGGCCAATGTCGACGACCTGGGGCTGGAGGCGCTGGGCGTGACGGTCTCGAAGCGGGGGGTGGAGGTCGACGAGCGACTGCGCGCGGCCGGCGGCGTGTGGGCGATCGGCGACGTCACCGGAATCGCCATGTTCACCCACGTCGGCAAGTATCACGCCCGCATTGCCGCTGCGGACATGGCGGGTGTGAAGTCGGCAGCCGACCACACCGCGATCCCGGCGGTCACGTTCACCGATCCGCAGGTGGCGTCGGTGGGAAAGACCGTCGGTGACGGGCTGGTGTTCGGCTCCCGGCGGGTCGACCAGCTTCCCCGCACGTCGACCTACGAGCGGCCCAAGCGGCCGGGGCTGCTGAAGCTCGCGGCCGACCCCGACCGGGGGGTGCTGGTGGGAGCGGTGGCGGTCGGCCCGGAGGCGGGCGAGTGGCTCGGCCAGCTGACCCTTGCCATCCGCGCCGGCGTACCGATCGACGTCCTGCGCGACACCATCCAGCCATACCCGACGTTCTCCGAGGCGATCCAGTTCGCGCTTCGCGACCTGCCCCTGTGACCGCCGGGAACAACGGGCGTCAGGCGCCGGTGTTCCGCCGTCCCAGGGCCACGCGCAGGTCGGCGGCGGCCCGGATGCCGCTGCGGAGAGCGCCCTCCATGGTGGCGAACCACTCGCCGGCCGTGTGCTCGCCGGCGAACGCCAGCCGGCCCACGGGGCGGGCGAGGGTCGCGTCGTCGCTCTCCGGCCGGCCCGCCTCCTTGGTCGAATACGCGCCCTCGTCCCAGGCCGACACGATCACGCCTCGGGTGTCAACCGCGAGGTCGGGCCGCAGCGCCTCGACCGCCTCCCGATACGCCGTTCCCCGCAGCAGCGGTGCCACCGCCGGTGCCGACCCGGCGAACGCGCTGACCACGGGCGCCACCTCGCCGTCCGGCCCCCGAGCCGTCCACGTCCAGAACCGCCCGGGCACCGACAGCACGGAGCTCGGCGCAGCTGAACGCGTGAGCGGTGCGAACAGCTTGGCCGCTTCGCCGTAGACCACGCGCTCGAACGCCGCCGCCTTCCATTCGGGCAGCGGTGGATCGAACGCGATCGCCGCCAGCGCATGCGCGGGAATCGCGAGCACGCAGCCGTCCGCCTGCGTGCCGTCGACCGTGACGCCGTCGCCGTCCCAGCGCACCTCGCGGACTCGAGCCGACCGCCGCAGCTGGATCCCCTCGGCGAGCCTGGTGGCGATGGCCTGATTGCCCTCGGCTACGCGCCGGGCCTCGGCCGGTTCGAAGGCATGCAGCACGTCGCGGACGGCGGCAGCGGCGATGCGGTCGGCAGGGTGGGCGTACGACACCGACACCCGGCAGGCGATCAGCTCCCGCGCGCCCGCATCCAGCGGCAACCGGTCGAGCAGCGCCGCCAGCGAGACCCCGTCCAGCCCACCGCGGCCGACCGCCTCGGAGACGAGCCGGCACGCCTCCGCCAGCTGCCGGCGGGTGGTGCCGATGCCGCCCCGCGGGTCGCGGTCACCGAAGCTCATGCCCATCGGCGCCAGCCGCAGGCCGAGCCGCCGCACCATGGCCGGCAGCACCTCATAGCCGTCGGTGACGAACTCCGCTCCCATCTCGACGGCGGCGCCGGTCCCTGTCGCGGCCGTCCACACCCGGCCGCCCACCCGGTCGCGTGCCTCCAGCACGACCGGCTCGATCCCGGCCCACCGCAGCGCGTCCGCGGCCGCCAGCCCCGCCAGCCCGGCGCCGACCACGCAGACCCTCATCGCAGGTTGATCACGAAGAGGATGATGTAGCCGACCATCAGGAACGTCCAGCCGGCCAGGGAAACGACGTCCAGCAGCCGCCGCCACGAGATCGTCAGCCGCTCCCGCACGGTGGCGTCGATAGCCTCCAGGCTGGCCAGCTTGTCGCTCACGCTGCGCTTCCACTCGTCCAGGTAGAGGTTCTGCACCAGCAGCGAGTAGACATGCGCCGAGTACCACTCGCCGACGAACAGCAGCGACTGGGACGTCCGCTCGAACTCGAGCAGCAGCTCCAGCCGGCCGTCCACCACGCTTGCCACCACCCGCTGGGTGGACGGCCGCCAGCGCCCTCGCACCGTCGCCAGGTGCGCCCGCACGTCGCGCAGGTGCTGCTCCATCGCCTGGTCGAGCATCCGGTAGCGCAGCAACTGGTACTTGGCGATCACGCACAGGTCGACGTCCGACTGGTAGAGGCCCTGCTCGGCGATGATCACCGCGCCCAGCCAGTCGACCACGGTCATGTCCGCCTCCGACCAGCGCGCTCGGGCCCGCAGGATCTGCTCCACCTGCAGCTCGTCGGGCGCCTTCGGCAGCGACCGCACCAGCCGGGCCAGGGCGGCGCCGTGCTGCTCGATCAGGACGTCGGGACCATCTTGCGGAGTCGGCACCAGCACGATGGAGTACTGCTCCCAGACCGCCGGCGCGCCGGCCCGGTCGAGCAGGTCGGCCCGCACGGCCTCCTCGACGGCGCGCTTGCGCACGGCGGCGTCCCCGGCCAGCGGTCGGTCGATCCGAAAGCAGCACTCGTAGACCATCGCGAGGCCGTCGAACTGCTGGCAGCGGATGTCGACCGCCACCCCCTGCGCGTCGAATGTGAACCGGTCGGCGGCTCGTACCTGGATGTCGACGGCGAATGAATCGGGTGCGTCACGGGGGGCCCGCACCGGCGCCGTCACGCCGTCGGGTTGCGAGTGAAGCGGCGCCAGCAGCAGGTAGCAGAGCTCGATCTCGGCGGTGTCGGACACCGCGCAAGGCTACCGGCTGTGTCCCGGCCAGGGCTCGCGAAGCGCCGCGTCGCCGGCCACGAGCACCCCGGCCAGCCGGGCCAGCATCTCCACCGACCGCCGCCGGGCGGCCGCATCAGTCACCGGGACCGTCGCCATCAGCTCGTCCGCGCCCGTGTCGTCGATCAGTGTCCGCAGGCGCGCGCGGACGGTGGCCGGGCTGCCGACGGCCTGCGCAGCCAGGTGCTCGTCGACGAACGCCCGCTGGTCGGCGGTCCACTGGTGGGCAGCCACCTCCTCGGCGGTCGGAAAGGGGCTCGGCGGATGTCCCGACCGCAGGCGCAGGAACGACAGCGCCCAGGCCGATGCCAGCCTGCGCGCCTCCGCGTCGGAGTCCGCGCAGACCACGCTGACGGTGAGGATGGCGTGGGGGCGGGGCAGCTCGGCCGACGGCTGGAACTCGTCGCGGTAGAGGCGCATGGCGAGCGTCGAGAAGCGGGCGCTGAAGTGGTGGGCGAACGCGTAGGGCAGACCCAGTGCGGCTGCCAGCCGCGCGCCGTAGTCGCTCGAACCGAGCACCACCACGGTGGGTGATTCGACCGGCCGCGGGTAGGCGAGCAGTCCCC
>Ga0207674_10003542_pt1 | contig 19059 bp, 23 predicted proteins | sample KBSCornC72_FD_184303 | JGI IMG/M metagenome (GOLD analysis project Ga0207674, IMG submission 184303) | Corn rhizosphere microbial communities from Kellogg Biological Station, Michigan, USA - KBS Corn C7-2 (SPAdes) (version 2) | ecosystem: Host-associated > Plants > Roots > Rhizosphere > Soil ... | reverse complement strand
GTCTTCACTCCCGGGGCGCCGATGTCCGAGATCGTCGACTTCCTTCGCAAGCGAGTCCCGGTCACCCGGTGAGCGTCGACGTCGTACGCGACGGCGGGGTCGCAGTCGTGACCGTCAACCGGCCCGACGCGATGAACGCGCTCGACGTCGAGCACGCCGAGGCGCTGCGCGACCATCTCGAGGACCTCGCCGCCGATCCCGAGGCGCGCGTCGTCCTCCTCACCGGCGCCGGCGACAAGGCTTTCGTCGCCGGGGCGGATATCAAGTACATGCAGTCGCTTGGCGTGCTCGAGGCGCGCCGCTGGGGCGAGCTCGGCCAGGCGTGCGCAAACCTGCTCGAGACGATTCCGAAGCCGACCATCGCGGCGATCAACGGCTACGCGCTCGGCGGCGGCTGCGAGCTCGCGCTCGCGTGCGACATCCGGCTCGCGTCGAACCGGGCGAAGCTCGGCCAGCCCGAGGTCAACCTCGGGATCATCCCGGGCTGGGGCGGAAGCCAACGTCTGCCGCGCATCGTCGGGCTCGGCTTCGCCAAGGAGATCGTCTTCTCCGGGCGCGCGGTCGAGGCGAACGAAGCGCACGAGTGGGGGCTCGTCAACCAGATCTACGACCCTGCCGAGCTCATGCCCGCCGCGCTGAAGCTCGCGCACGAGCTGGCGAAGAAGAGCCCACTCGCTCTCGCCTACGCGAAGGAGGCGACGAACCTCTACCTCACGGGCGAGGCGAGCGCGCACATGGAGACGGAGCTTCGCCTCTTCGCCATGCTCTTCTCCTCGGAGGACCAGAAGGAAGGCATGGCGGCCTTCGCCGAGAAGCGCGAGCCCGAGTTCCACGGCCGCTGACGGCCGAAAGGCCGCTGCTAGCCTGGGAAGAGCGCATGCATGACGCACTCACGATCGCAGGCCGCGAGTTCGGCTCGCGGCTCTTGCTCGGCACCGGCAAGTACGACACCTTCGAGACGATGCGCGACGCCGTCGCCGCCTCCGGCGCCGAGATCGTCACCGTGGCGGTTCGGCGGATCGACTTCGACGCGCCAGGCGAGGACATCACGTCCTTCCTGCCGGAGGAGGCCCTGCTGCTGCCCAACACGTCCGGCTGCGAGACCGCGGAGGAGGCGGTGCGGTCGGCAAAGCTCGCCCGCGCGGGCGGCCTGCCGGACTGGGTGAAGCTCGAGGTCATCCCCGACCCTCGCTATCTGCTTCCCGATCCTGTGGAGACGCTGCGGGCCGCTTCGGCCCTCGTCGAGGAGGGCTTCACCGTGCTCCCGTACATTCTCCCGGACCCCGTCCTCGCGAAGAAGCTCGAGGAGGTCGGCTGCGCAACGGTCATGCCGCTCGCTGCGCCGATCGGAAGCGGACGCGGCCTCAAGCTCCGCGACTCGATCCGCATCGTCGTCGAGCAGGCCGAGGTGCCGGTCGTCGTCGACGCGGGTCTCGGAGCGCCGTCGCACGCGGCCGAGTCGATGGAGATGGGCGCCGACGCGGTGCTCGTCAACACGGCGATCGCGCGGGCGGACGATCCGGTCGCGATGGCCGATGCCTTCCGTCTCGCCGTCGAGTCGGGCCGCAAGGCCCATCTCGCGGGCGTCATGGATGAGCAGGAGCCGACCCCGTCGAGCCCGGTCGGAGGGGCGGTCTGACCGTCGAGGTCAACGGCAGCCCGCACGAGCTTGCGCCGGGCGAGACCGTCGAGTCGCTCCTGGCACGCCTCGGGCTCGAGGCCGGGTACGCGCTCGTGGAGCGAAACGGCGAGCCGGTCGAACGCTCCCGCTACGCCGAGGTCGAGCTTGCCGAGGCGGACAAGCTCGTCGTCGCCCGCCCCGTTGCTGGCGGATAGGCGCCTCTATCTCGTCACGCCCTTTCGCGCCGACTTCGCGGACTATCTGCGCGCGGCGATCGAGGGCGGCGTCGACGTCGTGCAGGTGCGCGAGCGCTCACTGCCCGACGGTGCGCTTCTCGACGCACTCGCCGAAGCCCGCGCAGTGACTGCAGCAGCCGGCGTTCTCTTCGGGGTGAACGACCGGCCGGACCTTGCCGTCCTCGCAGGCGCGGACTTTGTCCATGTCGGCCAGGACGACATCCCTGTCGAGGCCGCGCGGAGCTTCGGCCTCCCGGTCGGGCTCTCGACGCACGCGCCGCGCGAGATCGACGAAGCCGTGGCGGACTACATCGCCGTCGGCCCCGTGCACGCGACGCCGACGAAGGAAGGCCGGCCACCGGTCGGCCTGGAGCTCGTCCGCTACGCGGCGACGCACGCGAAGCAGCCGTGGTTCGCCATCGGCGGGATCGAGGCGTCGAACGTCCGAGACGTGGTCGAGGCGGGGGCGACCCGGGTTGCCGTCGTGCGGGCGATCTTCGAGGCGGACGATCCCGGGCAGGCAGCCCGCGAGCTCCGCGACGCGCTGCCGAGCTAGCCGATCAGCAGGATCTTGGCGACGGAGATCGACCCCGCCAGCGCGCGCTGTGTCTTCCAGGTGGGTGTGAACGTCAACGTCGTGATCCGCGCCCGGTCACCCTCGCGCGCTGCGGAAAGGTCGGCCGACGTGAGCGAGCCGCCGCTCTTGCGCGCGACCACGGCCTCGGCCGGGACGGAGAGCGTGACCCGGCGGCGGTTGGCGAAGTCGAGCCCGAGCGGCGCGACGACGACGCGCTTCGTCTTCACCGTGATCGTCGAGTCGCTCTTCGAGACGACCGTCGAGCCCTTGAGCGTGACCGTGACGTCACCGAGATCGGCCCGCGGCTTGGGGAAGAGGAGGTGCGGCGCCTTGTTCAGGTACTGGAACGGGTCGATCGGCCGGCCGCTCGGCTTGTGCACCTCGAAGTGGAGGTGCGGCTGGATCCCGTTTGCGTCGCCCGAGTCGCCGACGAAGCCGACGAGCTCGCCGCGGTTGACGCGGTCGTGGTACCGAAGACCCGGGGCGTAGGCCTTCCGACACCCGGCGTCGTTGTCGTTTCCCGGCCCCTTGTCGTTGTTCAGGTGGATGTACCAGTAGACCATCCCGCTCCGGCCGTGGAGGACGAGCATGCAGCTCGGGACGGCACCGCTCGCGTGCGACCACTTCTCGATCCAGCCCTTCTCGAAGGCGACGGCAGGCTGGTGGCGGATCGACATGATGTCGTTGCCCTCGTGCCAGCCTCCCGGGCGCGCGTCGTGCCAGTCGTCGATGTAGTGGACGTTGCCGACCACCGGGAAAGCGGTCACGTCCGGGACCTCGGCCGCATTCGCGGTCTGCGTGAAGACCCCGATCAGAAGAAGGAGAAGAACCGCTCGGGCTGTCGTCCGGTGGCTGGCCATAGGCTCCGGTTCGCGTCCGAAGTCGCGGACGGTAACAGACCCTTCGGCAGGCGGTCGTCCGATCTTGAGCGGATAGGATCGCCGCCGTGCCGATTGCCGACGGAGCAGTTCGAGCCCTTCCGCCCGCGAAACGCGAACAGCGCCAGGACGCAGGGAGCGTGCGTAGCCGGAGGCTACGGGCGCGACCGAGGACGCAGCGCTATGACGCGTTGCAGCGCAGCGGAAGCCTCGAGGTGCGAGGGAGGCGATCGAAATAAAGGTCGCCGTCTGCGTCAAGGAGGTCCCGGACGCCTCCGCTCCCAAGCGGCTCGATCCCCAGACCTTCCGGCTCGACCGAAGCGTCGCAGGCACGCTCAACGAGTTCGACACGCACGCGATCGAGGAGGGCCTGCAGCTCAAGGACAAGGGCGGGGAGGGGGAGGTCGTCGCCGTCCTCATGGGCCCCGAGCGCGCGGCCGACTCGCTTCGCAAAGCGCTTGCGATCGGCGCGGACCGGGCGGTGCACGTCTCGGACGAGGGGCTCGCCGGCTCCGACCTCGTCGCCACGAGCAAGGCGCTCGCGAAGGCGCTCGAGCGCGAAGGGGCAGACGTCGTCCTCTTCGGCCAGCAGGCGGGCGACTCGGACGGGGCCGTTCTCTGGGCAGCCGTCGCAGACCGCCTCCAGCTCCCGGTCGTCTCGCAGGCAGCGAGCCTCGAAGTCGGGGACGGCAAGGTGAAGGTGAAGCGCCAGACCGAGTACGGCTACGACGTCATCGAGGCCCCGACCCCCTGCGTCATCGCCGTCTCGGACGCGATCAACGAGCCGCGCTACCCGTCGCTCAAGGGAATCATGGGCGCGAAGAAGAAGCCGCGCGAGACGGTCGCGCTCTCCGACCTCGGCCTCGGCCCCGACGACGCCGGCGAGGCCGGCTCGCGCACCGAAGTGCACGGCCTTTCCGAACCGCCCGCGCGCGGCTCGAGCGAGCGGATCGAGGACGACGGCCCCGCCGCGGCCGAGAAGATCGTCGAGTACCTCTCGACCCACAAGCTTCTCTGATGCCCACTCTCGTCTACGTCGAGCACCACGAAGGAGAGCCCGTGAAGGGCTCGCTCGGCGTGCTCGGCAAGGCCGCACAGCTGGGCGACGACGTGGCAGCGGTCCTCCTGGGCTCAGGCGTCGAGAACATGGCCGAGACGGTTGGGCGGCACGGCGCGTCGCGCGTCCTCGTCGCGGACGATCCCGCGCTCGAAACGCCGCTCCCACAGCCGCGCGTCGACGTGCTCGCGAAGCTCGTCGAGTCGGAGGGCTTCGACAACGTTCTCTTCGGCGCGTCCGTCCTCGCAGCCGACGTTGCTGCGGGCCTCGCCGCCCGGCTCGACGCAGGGCTCAACTGGGATCTCGTCGACCTCGAGCTCCAGGACGGGAAGCTCGTCGGCAAGCGGCCGGCGCTCGGCGACTCCGTGATCGCAGAGGTCGGCTGGAAGAGCGAGCCCCGTCTCGCCCTCGTTCGTTCGGGGACCTTCGAGCCGTCCGAGTCTGGCGGCAGCGCGGAGGTGGCGAAGGTTCCCGTCGAGATCCAGGACTTCTCCAAGCAGGCGGTCATGGTCGAGCAGGCGCACGAAGAGAGCCAGGGGCCTTCGATCGAAGACGCCGACGTGATCGTCGCCGGCGGGCGCGGCCTCGGCCAGGCCGAAAACTTCTCCCTCGTCGAGGACCTCGCCAAGGCCCTCGGCGGCGCCGTCGCAGCCACAAGGGCTGTCGTCGACGCGGGCTGGTACCCCTACGCGACGCAGGTCGGCCAGACCGGGAAGACCGTCTCGCCGAAGCTTTACATCGCGTGCGGGATCTCCGGCGCGATCCAGCACAAGGTCGGCATGCAGGGCTCGGGCACCGTCGTCGCCATCAACAAGGACCCGAACGCGCCCATCTTCGAATACTCGGATCTCGCTGTCGTCGGCGACGTGCACGAGATCGTCCCGAAGCTGACCCAACTCGTGAAGGAGCGGAAAGGCTCGTGAGCGTTCGCCCCGCCGACTTCCCGCCCCCGTTCGACCCGGCCGAGTTCGTCGCCGAGCCCTCGGACCCGCCGGACGAGCGGATCGACGTCGGCGTCCTCGTCGTCGGGGGCGGGCCGGCCGGCCTCTCTGCTGCGATCCGGCTGAACCAGCTCCTCGAGGAGAGCCCCGCCGTGCGCGACCGCCTGGGCGAGATCCCCGTGGCGGTCGTCGAGAAGGGTCGAGCTCCCGGCGCCCATCTCCTCTCGGGGGCGGTCGTGAACCCGAGGGCCTTCCGCCAGCTCTTCCCCGGTATGCAAAGCGAGGACATGCCGTTCAGGTCGCGCGTCGAGCGCGAGGGGCTCTACTACCTGACCGCGAAGCGCTCGATTCGCCTTCCGGCTCCGCCGCCGATGTGGAACCACGGCAACTTCGTGGCGTCGATCTCGGAGATCGGCGCGTGGCTCGGCGAGCGCGCCGAGGAGGGAGGGGCGACGCTCGTTCCCGAGACCGCGGCCCGCAAGCTGCTCGTCTCCGGCGGACGCGTCGTCGGCATCCGTACCGGCGACCGCGGGCGCGGGCGAAACGGAGAAGAGCTGCCCAACTTCGAACCCGGCTCCGACATCACGGCGCGCGTCACGATCCTCGCCGAAGGCACGCAGGGCCACCTCACCGGCGTCGCGCTCGACCGTTTCGGCCTCCAGTCGCGGCCGCAGGTGTGGGCGCTCGGCGTCAAGGAGGTCTGGGAGGTCCGGAAGCCGCTCGACCGCGTCATCCACACGATGGGCTGGCCGCTTCGCGGCGCGAAGAAGTTCCGGGAGTTCGGTGGCAGCTTCATCTACCCGCTCGGCGAAGAGCATGTGGCACTCGGAATGGTGGTCGGGCTCGACTACGCCGACGCGACGCTCTCGGTCCACGACCTCCTCCAGGAGCTCAAGCTCCACCCGTTCGTGCGCGCCATCCTCGACGGAGGGAAGCGCGTCGCGTGGGGCGCGAAGACGATTCCGGAGGGCGGCTTCCTGGCGCTTCCCGACCGCTTCCACTTCCCGGGCGGGATGATCGCGGGCGACGGCGCAGGCCTCGTCAACGTGCCCGCGCTGAAGGGCATCCACTACGCCATGCGCTCCGGGATGCTGGCGGCGGAGAGCGCCTTCGAGGTGCTCGCGCCCGGCCGAACCGCCTGGGAGCCGGGAGCGCTCGAGTCCTATGACCAGGCGCTCAAGGAGAGCTACGTGTGGAGGGACCTCGAGCGGGTGCGCAACATGCGCCCGGCGTTCCAGTATGGGTTCACGCGCGGCGCGATGCTCGCCGGCATGGCGCTGAACACGCTCGGCAAGCTCCCGCCTCGTGACCTGAAGCTCGAGCCCGACGCGCAGGTGCCGGTCTTCGTGGGCGATCACTCTGCGCCGGCACCGGACGGCCAGCTCACGTTCGACAAGCTCTCCAGTGTCTACCTCTCGGGGAACAAGACGCGTGACGACGCGCCGAGCCATCTGAGGGTCGACCGCAAGGTCCGGCGCGAGGTGGCCGAGACATGGGTGCACATGTGCCCCGCGCAGGTCTACGAGCTCGGCGGCGAGGCGTCCCCGGCCGGCAACGTCGTGGACGTCGAAGTGACGGCCTCGAACTGCGTCCAGTGCGGCGCGATCACCGCCAAGGGCGGTCGGCTCACCCCACCGGAGGGCGGGGACGGGCCCGAGTACCGGTTGATGTGACCACCCTCCTGCGAACGCCGCTCCTCAGGTCGACGACCCTGGGAGACGCGTTTGGCGGAACCGCCCTTCTCAAGGCCGAGCTCCTCCAGAAGACCGGCTCGTTCAAGCCGCGCGGGATCCTCGCCAAGCTCGCGACGCTCACGCCCGAGGAGCGGCAACGCGGAGTGATCACCGTCTCGGCCGGCAACGCGGCGGGCGCCGTGGCCTATGGCTGCGCGCTGGAGGGAATCGACTGCCTCGTCGTCATGTGGCAAGGGACGAGCGACCTCAAAGCGGCCGCCGCACGTGCGTATGGCGCGACGGTGGACCGCGAGGCGGACGACCCCACCGCTGCGTTCGCCCGCCTCGAAGAGCTGCGGTCCTCGAGCGGGCGCGCGTTCGTCCATCCGTACGACGACCCCGTGGTGATCGAAGGGCACTCGAGCCTGAGCCGCGAGATCGTCGAGGACGCTCCCGACACGGAGGTGATCGTCACGGGGGTGGGTGGGGGCGGGCTCGTGTCCGGCATCGCCGTCGGCGCGCCGAAGGCGCGGGTCGTCGGCGTCGAGCCGGAGGGATCCGCAGCGCTTCGCGAAGGGCTCGCCGCGGGGAAGCCCGTTCCCGTTCGACCGGATTCGATCGCGGATGCCCTGAACGCGCCTGTCGTCGGCGAGCACTGTCTCGCCGTGTGTCTCGAGCGGCATGTCGAGTCGGTGCTCGTCTCCGAGGACGACATCCGCGCCGGCTTTCGCTTCCTCTACGAGCGCGCGAAGCTCGCAGCGGAGCCTGGTGCGGCGGCCGGAGTCGGAGCTCTGCTCGCGGGCAAAGTGCCCGACGTCCAGGGTAAGACTGTCGCTGTCGTCGTCTCGGGAGGCAACGTGGCACCCCAAACCGCTGCTGCTATCCTGAGTGCAAATGAAGCCTGACATCCATCCCGAATACGTTCTCGCCACCGTTCGCTGCTCGTGCGGGAACGAGTTTCAGACCCGTTCGACGAAGCCGGAGCTGCACGTCGAGATCTGCTCCGAGTGCCACCCGTTCTACACCGGCAAGCAGAAGCTCATGGACACCGGCGGCCGCGTCGAGCGCTTCCAAAGGCGCCTCGAGAAGGCCGGCAGGGCCTAGCAGCGAACAGAACGGCATGAGCGCCCCCATCGGAGGCCAAGCCGTCCTCGAGGGCGTGATGATGCGCGGCCCTTCGGCGTGGTCCGTCGCGGTGCGAAAACCCGACGGCGACATCGCGGAGGTCAACCGCCCGATCACCTCGATCCTCCTGCGCTACCGCTGGATGCGCCTGCCCATCATCCGCGGGATCATCGCGCTCGGCGAGTCGCTCGCCATCGGCTTTCGCGCGCTTGCCATCTCGGCGAACTACGCCGCGCAGGAAGAGGGCGAGGACGGCGAAGTGGAGACCGAGCTGACGCGCGGCCAGATCCTCTTCGCGTTCGGCATCGCGATCGGCTTCGCGCTCCTCCTCTTCAAGGTCTCGCCGGCGCTGATCACCAACTGGCTGCCGATCGAGTCGACCGGCGCGTTCGTGGTCGTCGAGGGCCTCGTGCGGGTGACGATCTTCATCGCCTACCTGCTGATCATCTCGATGCTCCCCGACCTGAAGCGCGTCTTCCAGTACCACGCCGCCGAGCACAAGGCGATCAACGCCTACGAGGCGGGCGAGGAGCTGACCCCCGAGAAGGTGCAGCGCTACAGCCTCTTGCACGTGCGCTGTGGGACGGCCTTCCTGCTCTACGTCATGGTCGTCGCGATCTTCGTGTTCGCGTTCTTCGGGCGTCCCGACTGGTACTGGCTGATTGCCTCGCGCATCCTCCTCCTCCCGGTCATCGCGGGGATCGCCTACGAGATCATCCGCTTCGCCGGCAAGCACTCGCAGAACCCGGCCCTACGTGCCCTGCTCGCTCCGGGCCTCTGGCTCCAGCGGCTGACGACGCGCGAGCCGTCGCTCGACCAGATCGAAGTCTCGATCCGCGCGCTTCGCGAAGTGCTGCGTCTCGAAGGCCGCATCACTCCGGAGGAGCGCAAGGTCGAGGTTATGGCCTAGGCCGCCGGCTACCTGGGCGGTTCGTCCGGGTAGCGTGGAAGCCCGTCCTCGGGAAGCGTCTCCCACGGCGCTCTCGACTCGACGTAGGTGTGGAACTGGGGGCGGATGCCCGGGTCGCCGTCGAGCGCTCCCAGGCGCACCGAGATCTCGGGGCCGTCGGGCCAGGTCCTGCCGAAGAGACTCGAGCCGCACTGCGTGCAGAACGCCTTCACACCGGCGTCCTCGGCGGGCCGGTAGACACGGATGAGCTCCTCGCCCGAGAGGAGCCGGAAGCCTTCCCGCGGGACCCGGCCCTGGGTCTCACCGAAAGTCCCCGAGTGCTTGCGGCAGCGAGAACAGTGGCAATGGTTCGCGTTGAGGAACGGCTTCGTGATCTCGAAGCGAACGGCTCCGCAGAGGCAGCTTCCCTGCAGCGGTTCCAAGGTGGGCTGAGTCTATGCTCTTCGACGTGAGCCAGATGGACGGCCTGATCGAAGAACTGGAGCGTTCCTACGCCGAAGCGCAGGAGCGCATGAGCGACCCCGCGATCTTCTCCGACCGGCAGCAGGCGGCCGAGGCCGGTCGCAGGCTCAAGGAGCTCGAGGGCCCGTACAAGCTCGCGCAGGAGTGGCGATCGACGCACGACGACCTCGAAGCGGCGCGCGAGGACTCCGAGCTTCGCGGGCTCGTTCCCGAGCTCGAGGCGCGGCTCTCGGAGCTCGAGGACGAGCTCAAGGTGGCGCTCGTCGAGCGCGACCCCAACGACGAGAAGGACGTCATCGTCGAGATCCGCAAGGGAGCCGGCGGAGACGAGGCGGCGATCTGGGCGGGCGATCTCTTCCGCATGCTCACGCGCTACTCCGAGTCCCGGGGCTTCAAGTGGGAGGTGCTCGGCTCCAATCCGAGCGAGAGCGGCGGCTACAACGACGTCACGTTCGCGATCAAGGGCGAGGGCGCGTACTCGATCTTCAAGTGGGAAGGTGGCACGCACCGGGTTCAGCGCGTGCCGGTGACGGAGTCCCAGGGCCGCATCCACACGTCCACGGCGACCATCGCGGTCATGCCGGAGGCGGAAGAGGTGGAGATCGAGATCGACCCGAACGACCTCAAGATCGACGTCTATCGCTCCACGGGCCCGGGCGGTCAGAGCGTGAACACGACCGATTCGGCCGTCCGCATCACGCACCTCCCGACCGGTCTCGTCGTCGCCATGCAGGACGAGAAGTCCCAGCTCCAGAACAAGACGAAGGCGCTTCGCGTCCTCCGCGCGCGGCTGCTCGAGCTCGAGCGCGAGCGCCAGGAGGAAGAGCTCTCGGCAGCGCGCCGCTCGCAGATCGGCCGTGGCGATCGGGCCGAGAAGATCCGCACCTACAACTATCCCGACAACCGGGTCACCGACCACCGGGTGAACCTGACGATCAAACGGCTCGATCGCATCGTCGAGGGCGACTTGGACGAGTTCACCGAGGCGCTCGCCGCCGAGGAACGGCGACAGGCGCTCGAAGCCGCCGCGGCGTAAGAACTCCATGACTCTGTGCAGCAAACAAGTAGAGATGCCTCTGGAAACGGTTCACCTGGTCGAGGGCCAGCTGCGCGCCGCCGGCGTGCCGTCGCCGCGCGTCGACGCGGAGTTCCTCGTCTCGGACGTGCTCGGCCTGGCGCGTTCCGAGCTCTATTCGTCCGGCCGTCCGGTGAGCGCACTCGAGGCGGATCGCCTGCGCGAGGTCGTCCAACGCCGCATCAGGCGCGAGCCACTCGCCTACATCCTCGGTGAGTGGGGCTTTCGCCGGCTTCTCCTCAAGGTCGACGACCGGGCGCTGATCCCCCGGCCGGAGACCGAGGTCGTCGTCGAACGCTGTCTCGCCTTCCTCGACAACTACGTCGAGCCTCGCGTCCTCGATGTGGGGGTCGGCTCGGGCGCGATCTCGCTCGCGATCGCGGATGAGCACCTCGGGGCGCGGGTGATCGCTGTGGACAGCTCCGAGCGCGCCCTCTCGCTCGCAGCGGAGAACAAGGCGCGCGCAGGCGTGAACGGGCGCGTCCGCCTCGTGCAGGGCGACCTGCTCGCCGGGATCGAAGGGCCTTTCGACCTCATCGTGTCGAACCCGCCGTACGTCACGCCTGCGGAGTACGAGACGTTGCAGCCGGAGATCCGGCTCTACGAGCCCTATGAGGCCGTCGTCGGCGAGGACATCGGCGCGTCGATCGCCGCTGAGGCGCGGACCCTCTTGCGGCCTGGCGGGCTCCTGGTGCTCGAGTGCGGGGACGGCCAGGCTGCGCGGCTCGCCGCCGAGCTCTCGTCGCTCGGCTACACGGACGTCGTCGAGACGCCCGACCTCGCAGGCCGCGACCGCGTCGTCGAGGGAACCTGGGACAGGTCGTGATCGCCTCGCAGACCGCGGACGCGCTCACCGCCCTGCGCGGCGGGGAGAGTGTGATCCTGCCGACGGACACCGTCTACGGGCTCTGCGTGGACGCCTACCACGAGGCACCCGTGCGCAAGCTGCTGCGCCAGAAGAAGCGGCCGCCGGAGATGCCGGTGGCGCTCGTCGCCTCCGACCTCGAGGTGCTCCTCGATGCAGTCCCCGAGCTCCGCGGCCGAGCCGCCGTGGCCGCCCGCGCGCTCCTTCCGGGCCCTTACACGCTGGTCCTGCCGAACCCCGCCCACCGCTACCGCTGGCTGACCGGGACACGGCCGGAGACGATCGGCGTCCGCATCCCCGATCTCCCCGCGGAGGCCAAGGCGGTTCTCGACGGCTTCGGCGCCGTCGCAGCGACGAGCGCCAATCACCACGGTAGCCCGGACCCTGCACGGATCGACGACGTCCCCGATTCGCTGCTGGATGCTGCGGCCGTGGTCGTCAACGCGGGTACGCTGCCCGGGACCCCCTCGACGGTGGTCGACCTCACCGGCCGGACGCCCCAGATCCTTCGCGAAGGGGCGATTCCCGCGACCGAGGCACTGGCCCGCGTCGCGAGCGCGACAGGCGTCTGAGTAGGCTGGCCGCCGCGGCCGGGCAACGCGGTATGGTGGGCCCGTGGCGATCGCGCAGGAGACCCTGCAGGAGCTCCAGCGGGCCGGGTTGGCCGAGATCGATCCCGACACCGCTGCCCTCATCGAGCGGGAGCTCGAGCGCCAGCGTGGACAGATCGAGCTGATCGCCTCGGAGAACTTCACCTGGCCGAGCGTGCTCGAGGCGATGGGAAGCGTGCCGACGAACAAGTACGCCGAGGGCTATCCCGGCCGGCGCTACTACGGCGGCTGCGAGGTCGTCGACGAGATCGAGCAGCTCGCAATCGACCGGGCAAAGGAGCTGTTCGGCGCCGAGCACGCGAACGTGCAGCCTCACGCGGGCGCGCAGACGAACATGGCCGTCTACTTCAGCTGCCTCGAGCCGGGCGACACCGTGCTCGCCATGCGCCTCGACCACGGGGGCCACCTGACGCACGGCCTCAAGGTCAACTTCTCGGGGAAGCTCTACAACTTCGTCGGCTACGGAGTCGATCGCGAGACCTCGCTGATCGACTTCGACGAGGTGCTGAGGGCGGCGAAGGAGTGCCGGCCCAAGCTGATCGTGTGCGGCGGTTCCGCCTATCCGCGCACCATCCCGGCCGACCGCTTTCGGGAGATTGCGGACGAGGTCGGTGCCCTGCTCCTCTGCGACATGGCGCACTTCGCGGGGCTCGTGGCCGCGGGCATCCATCCGAACCCGACACCGCATTGCGACTTCGTCACCTCGACGACGCACAAGACGCTCGCCGGGCCGCGCTCGGGCTTCGTGCTCTGCAGGGAAGACCATGGGCAGGCGCTCGACAAGGCGGTTTTCCCGGGGATGCAGGGCGGCCCGCTCTTGCACGTGATCGCCGGCAAGGCGGCCTGCTTCAAGATCGCCGGCTCCGGCGCCTTCCGCGACTACCAGGCGCAGATCCGCACCAATGCGGACGCGCTCTCGGACACACTCGTGCAGAACGGGCTGGATGTCCTCACAGGCGGTACCGATACGCACTTGCTGCAGATGGACCTGCGCGGCGGGGACTGGTCGGGCAAGGCCGCCGAGGAGCGCCTGCACGAGGTGAAGATCACCGCCAACCGCAACACGGTGCCCTTCGACGAGCGCCCGCCGATGGAGGCCTCGGGTGTCCGCCTCGGCACCCCCGCGGTGACGATGCGCGGCTTCGACGAGGACGATCTGCGCGAGGTGGGGGAGATCATCGCGGGCGCGCTCGCGGCCGATGCTGACCTGGGCGCGCTCCGCGGCCGCAGCGAGGCGCTCTGCGAGAAGCGGCCGCTCTACCCGGGTTTCAGGGGGTACACGACCTACCAGGCATGAGCGTGACCACGGACAAGGTCGTCGTCGTCGACCACCCGTTGGTGCAGCACAAGCTCGGGCTCATGCGGGACGAGTCCACGTCGACCCACCTCTTCCGCGAGCTCGTCGACGAGGTCACGCTTCTCCTCACGTACGAGGCGACGAAAGAGTTCGCCACCGAAGAGCTCGAGGTCGAGACGCCGCTCGAGCGCACGACGGTGCAGAAGATCTCCGGCAAGAAGGTGGCGGTCTGCCCGATCCTTCGCGCCGGGATCGGGATGCTCGACGGCGTCCTCAGCCTCATCTCAGGCGCGCGCGTCGGCTTCATCGGCCTCTATCGGAACGAGGAGACCCTCGAGCCCGTCGAGTACTACGTGAAGCTCCCCGCCGACGTCGCCGAGCGCGACGTGATCCTCCTCGACCCGATGCTCGCGACCGGGAACTCGACGGCCGCGGCGGTCGAGACCGTGAAGAAAGCCGGCGCCACCTCGGTGCGGCTCATCGCGATCATCGCCGCGCCGGAAGGGATCGAGCGCCTCCATGCCGAGCACCCGGACGTGACCGTGGTGGTCGCGGCCGTCGACCGCGGGCTGAACGAGAAGGGCTACATCGTCCCGGGACTCGGCGACGCGGGCGACCGGTTGTTCGGGACCAAGTAGTGGTTCGCCCTGCGGCGCTTTCGGCTGTTCTGGCGCGCGAAAAGCGAGCTGGACGAGGACGCAGGGAGGCCGCGCACAGGACGTACGCGGCCGACCGAGGACGAGGGCCGGCGACGCTTTGCAGCCGCTCAGAACGCGAAAGGTGCCGCGGGGTGAGCCACTAAATGTTCCACACGCTGCGAGACCACCTGGACGTCATCTGGGGCTTCCTCGTCGCGCTCGCCGTCGTCCTCGTGCTGACGCCTGCGGTCGGCCGGGTCGCGCGGGTGCTCGGGATCGTGGACGAGCCGATCGAGCGCCGGCGCATCCACCTCCAGGCGGTTCCGCGCCTCGGCGGCCTCGCGCTCTTCTTCGGCGTCTTCGTCCCCTCGCTTGCCTTCCTCGATCTCTCCGGCCCCTATCGCGGGATCCTGCTCGGCGCGGCGCTCGCCACGACGGTCGGGATGGCGGACGACTTCCGCGGCCTGCCCTGGTGGGTGAAGCTCGGCGGGCAGATCGGGGCGGCCGCGATCGCGATCGACTTCGGCGTGCGCATCGACCGCTTCACGTTCCCGGTCCTCGGCATCCACGAGCTCCCGTTCTGGGCCGGGGTCGTGCTCACCCTCGTCTGGATCGTCGCGATTATGAACATGGTCAACTTCCTCGACGGGCTCGACGGCCTCGCCGCGGGGATCTGCGGGATCTCGGGCGCGACCTTCGCCGTCATCGCGCTCTCGCTGGGAAAGCCCGAGGCCGCCGTGCTCTCGGCGATCATCGCCGGGGCCTGCCTCGGCTTCCTCCGGCACAACTTCTATCCGGCGCGGATCTTCATGGGGGACTCGGGCGCGCTCCTGATGGGCTTCCTACTCGCGACCGTGTCGATCCAGGGGCTCCTGAAGACCGCTGCGACCGTCGCGCTCTTCTTCCCGCTCCTCGCACTCGCCGTCCCGATCTTCGACACGTCCTTCGTCGTGCTCCGCCGGCTCAAGCACCGCGAGCCGTTGTACCTCCCGGACCAGGCCCACCTGCACCACCGCTTCCTGCGGCGCGGCTTCACGCAGCGGCGCGCCGTGCTCTACCTCTACGCGTGGTGCGCGATCCTCGGAGGCGCCGCGCTCGCCACGCGCTTCGTGCCCTTCCGCGAGGCGGGCGAGTGGCACCTCTGGCCGACGGTGGTCGTCGCCCTCGTCGGCGCGATCGCCGTCGGGGCGACGTTCTACATCGTGATGATCCTCGAGATCCTGAAGCTCACGCGCGTGCGTGCGTGGGCCGAGCGCAGGCGCGAGGCCAAGGATGAACAAAGTAAGGCGATTTCGGCTTAGTTAGGCCGTTTTCGGCGTCACGAAGTGCCGCCGTGCTGCTACGCTTCCGCCGAATAAGATGCTGGCGAGCGTGGCGGCTGGACGTACTTCGATGGATCCGATGGGCGCGGGAGCGCTTCTCGCGGGCGTGCTTTTCGCCTGTGTGGGCCTCGGGGCGCTTCTCGGCCTCGCGGTCGGCTCCGTCGGAGTCGGGATCGCGATCGGAGCGGTGATCGGGATTCCCGCCGCGATCGTCTCGGTCTACGTTCGCTACAAGGACGCCTTCTAAGTGCCCACCACCGTACTCACGCCCCGACCGATGCCCGAGCGGCGCCTGCCCTTGATCGCGGGCGGCGCGATCGTGGCGCTCGCGCTCCCGATCTTCCTCGTGGCCGGCTGGCCGGTGCGCGGCTGGTTGCTCGGCGCCGTCCTCTGGGTGGCGAGCCAGCTGCTCGGGATCCTCTTCAACCGCGTCGGGATCGGAGAGCCGAACCTGCGCGGATCGGGTGTCGTCGCCTTCGGGATGATGGCGCGCGGGATTCTGCTCATGATCGTCGCGGTGGCCGTCGCCGCCACGAACCCGGCGCTCGCGCTCGCCGGCGCCCTCGTCTACGCGGTCGCCTATTCGGTCGAGCTCGGTCTCAGCCTGACGATCTACTTCTCGGGAGAGGCGAAGCGGTGAACGCGCTCTTCGGCGCCATGAACGTCGTCCTCGCCGCCACGGAGGACTTCGAGCCGCAGAAGGAGTTCGAGCTCCCGGCCTGGGTCTCGATCCACATCGGCCCGCTCGACATGTCCATCAACAAGGCGGTCGTCTACCTCCTCGTCGGCGCCGCGGTCACCTGCATCCTCGGGATCTGGATCATGCGCTTCGGCCTGTCGCTCCGTCCCAACCGACGGCAGACGATCGGCGAGGCGCTCTACGACCTCATCTACGGACAGATCGCCGAATCGAGCCTGCCGTCGAAGGGGCTTGCGCTCTGGTTTCCCTACGTCGCGGCGCTCTTCCTCTTCATCTGGATCCTCAACCTCATCGGCTTCATCCCGTTACCCATCTCGGACGAGCACGTCCACATCGCGGGGGTCGAGCTGCCCACCTGGGGCGTCTATGCGGCGACCGCGAACCTCTCGGTGACGCTGGCGCTCGCCCTCATCACCTTCATCGCGACGCACTTCGAGGGCATCCGCTTCAACGGGCCGGTCCGCTACTTCAAGAGCTGGGTGCCGCAGGGCGCGCCGGGCCCGCTGCTCGTGCTCATCGTGCCCCTCGAGGTCATCTCGCAATTCATGCGGCTCATCTCGCTCTCAGTCCGACTCTTCGCGAACATGCTCGCGGGCCACATGCTCATCCTCGTCATGATCGGCCTGATCTTCATCTTCGAGTCCTATGCCCTCATCGTCATCGCCGTGCCCGTCGCGACGGCGGTCTACATCTTCGAGGTCGCGATCGTGGTCACGATCCAGGCCTTCGTCTTTGCCCTCTTGTCCGCCATCTACATCGGCGGCGCCATCGAACCCGAGCACTAGGAGGCTCAACTTGACGACAGTTCTTGCAGCACTCGACGGCAACGTCGCCGACATGGGGAAGGCAATCGCCTTCGGCGTCGGCGTCGGTCTCGGCGCGGTCGGCGCCGGCATCGGCATCGGCAACATCTTCGGCTCGATGATCCAGGCGGTCGCCCGCCAGCCCGAGCTCCGCGGCGAGCTCACCGGCATCCAGTGGCTCGGCTTCGCGCTCACCGAGGCGGTCGTGTTCTACGCGCTCCTCGGCGGTCTGCTCGCCTACGTCCTGGTCTGAATGACGACCCCCGTTCTCACAGCTCGGGTTCGGCGCGGCGCTGCGAAGCTCCACGTCGAGGCGTCCTCGGTCGCGCACGTAGCCTCCGGCTACGCGCGCTCCCTGTGTCCTAGCGACGTGCGCTTCTCGCGGTCGCCAAACGCGATCTGTTCGAAAGGTGGTCTTCGCGAATGATCTTCGCCGACCTCATCTCCGTCGTCCCGGGCCTGATGGTCTGGACGGTGATCGCATTCGGGATCACCTTCTTCGTCCTGCGCAAGTTCGCGTTCTCCCGCATCCAGGGGATCATCGACGAGCGGCGCGACCGCATCCGCGAGGCGCTCGACGAGGCGGACAAGGCCCGGCAGGAGGCGCGCGAGCTTCGCGAGCTGACGAAGGCCGAGCGCGAGGAGGCGAAGGCCGAGCGCGAGCGCATCCTCGACGAGAGCCGGCGGCAGGCCCAGGCCCAGCTCGACCAGTCGCGCGCCCAGGCCGACGAGGATCTCAAGCGCCGCCTGGAGGAGAACCGCAAGGAGATCGAGGCCGAGAACCGGCGCATGGCCGAGCAGATCCGCCGCGACGTCGTCGAGCTCACGCTCCTCGCCGCCGAGAAGGTGACCGGCAAGTCCCTCGACGCAGACGACCAGCGCCGCCTCATCGACGAGACGATCGAAGAGGTCGACGTGAAGAAGCTCGTCTCGGAGAACTAGGAGAAGGGTTGGCCGTCGCGCACCGCGTCTACGCCGAAGCTCTGCTCCAGGCGACGAAGGAGAAGAAGGTCCTCCCGGCCGTGCGCGAGGAGTTCGACGCGTTTGCCGCGGCGCTCGCCGAGTCGGAGGAGCTGCGCGGCTTTCTCCGCAATCCCCAGGTGGAGACGGAGACGAAGCTCGCCGCGCTCGACGACCTGCTCGCCGGCGGGAACCAGATCTTCCTGAACTTCGTCCACCTGCTCGCCGAGAAGGGACGGATCGCGCAGGTCGAGGAGGTTCACGAGGAATTCGGACGGCTGCTGGCGCGCGAGGAGCGCGTTCTCGAGCTCGAGCTGACGACCGCGGTCGAGCTCTCCGACACGGAGGCGGCCAAGGTGGTCAAGCAGATCGAGGAGGCCTCCGGCCGAAGCGTCGTCGCCACGCGGACGGTCGATCCCGACATCATCGGCGGCATCGTCGTCCAGGCCGGCTCGGTGCGCGCCGACGCGAGCGTGCGCGGCCGGCTCGACCAGCTCCGTGAAGAACTGATCAACCGCTAAGGAGAAGATTTTGAAGCTACGCCCTGAAGAGATCACGTCGATCCTGAAGCAGCGGATCGCCGAGGCCGACGTCGAGACCGACCTCGCGGAGGTCGGCACCGTGCTCGAGATCGGCGACGGCATCGCCCGCGTCTACGGCCTCGAGAACTGCGTCGCCGGCGAGATGCTCGACCTCGGCGCCGACGTCACGGGTGTCGCGCTCAACCTCGAGGAGGACAACGTCGGCGTCGCGCTCTTCGGCGAGTGGGAGCGAGTCGGCGAGGGCGATCCGGTCAAGCGCACCGGCGCCGTCATCAGCGTGCCGGTCGGCGAGGAACTCGTCGGGCGCATCGTGAACCCGCTCGGGGTTCCGGTGGACGGCGGCGAGCCCATCAAGGCCTCCGAGCACCGCCCGCTCGAGTTCAAGGCGCCCGGCGTCGTCAAGCGCCAGCCCGTGAAGGAGCCGCTCCAGACCGGCATCAAGGCGATCGACTCGATGATCCCGATCGGCCGCGGCCAGCGCGAGCTCGTCATCGGCGACCGCTCGACCGGCAAGACGGCCATCCTCGTCGACACGATCCTGAACCAGAAGGGCCAGGACGTGATCTGCGTCTACGTCGCCATCGGCCAGAAGGCCTCGACCGTGGCGCAGGTCTACGAACGCCTCCGCGACGCGGGTGCGATGGACTACACGATCATCGTCACCGCCTCCGCGACCGAGGCCGCGCCGATCAAATGGATGGCGCCGTACGCGGGCTGCGCGATGGGCGAGTACTTCCTCTACAGCGGGCGCCATGCGCTCTGCATG
>Ga0207674_10003541_pt1 | contig 19061 bp, 14 predicted proteins | sample KBSCornC72_FD_184303 | JGI IMG/M metagenome (GOLD analysis project Ga0207674, IMG submission 184303) | Corn rhizosphere microbial communities from Kellogg Biological Station, Michigan, USA - KBS Corn C7-2 (SPAdes) (version 2) | ecosystem: Host-associated > Plants > Roots > Rhizosphere > Soil ... | reverse complement strand
AACTGCTCCCACTCCGTCACGATCACCAGCGCATCGGCGCCGGCGGCGCAGGCATAAGGCTCCTCGAAATAGGTCACGTCCTGCAGCACGGTCTTGGCCTGCTCCATGCCTTCCGGATCGTAGGCGCGCACGCGCGCACCCATATCCTGCAGCGCCGTAATCAGCGGGATTGACGGCGCATCGCGCATGTCATCGGTATTCGGTTTGAACGTGACGCCCAATACCGCGATGGATTTTCCCCGCAAATTGCCGTTACCGCCGAACGCATTTGCCACTTTGCGAGCCATCGCGCGCTTGCGCTGGTCATTGACCGCGACGACGGTCTCGATAATCCGCAACGGCGTTTCGTTGTCCTGTCCGGTCTTGATTAGCGCCATCGTGTCCTTTGGAAAGCAAGACCCGCCGAACCCCGGCCCGGCGTGCAGGAATTTCGATCCGATGCGATTGTCGAGGCCGATCCCGCGCGCGACTTCCTGAACGTTGGCGCCGACTTTCTCCGCTAGGTCGGCGATTTCATTGATAAAGGCCACCTTGGTCGCGAGGAAGGAATTCGCGGCATATTTGGTCAGTTCGGCGGTGCGTCGATCGGTATAAAAAATCGGCGGCGCATTGAGGTGAAGCGGGCGATAAACCTCGGTGATCACGCTCCGCGCGCGGGCGTCATCGGTGCCGATCACAATCCGATCGGGATGCTTGAAGTCGCGAATCGCAGCGCCCTCGCGCAGGAATTCCGGATTCGACACCACTGCGAATTCCGCGTCGGGGTTTTCTTCGCGCATGAGGCGCTCGACTTCGTCGCCGGTTCCGACCGGAACCGTCGATTTGGTCACAACCACCGCGTATTTCGAGAGCGCCTTCGCGATTTCGCGCACCGCCGCATAAACGTAAGACAGATCTGCATGTCCATCGCCACGACGCGACGGCGTTCCCACCGCGATGAAAACCACTTCAGCGCTGCCGACCGCCGATTTCATGTCGGATCCGAACGCAAGCCTGCCCTGCCTCACATTGCTCGCCACCAGATCGGCTAATCCAGGCTCGTGAATGGGAATCTTTCCGCTTTTGAGCGCGGCAATCTTCTCCTCGTCGCTATCGATGCAGATGACATGATGTCCAAAATCGGAAAAACACGCCCCCGACACCAGCCCGACATAGCCGGCGCCAATCATGGCAATACGCATTGATGACCCTGTCTGATGATTTGTTCCACGGATGTGTGGAGCAGATTTTCATGCGCCTCATTAACGCCAGGCGCCGGCTAGCCGTTCAGGATCAACTCGCCATCCAGATGTTTCGGGAAGAAGAAGAAATTGTTGACGTAGGACTGGCCGCTTTTGCGGCCGCCGTCGGGGAGAAGCGCATTGGCATCCTGCAAATCCGCCGGCCGGAATTGGTCGATCGGCATCGCACTGCCCTCCTTCAGGAAGAACCCCCGATAGGATCTCGTCGCAAAGAATTCAAAGATCGACCGGGTTGCTTCCGCACGGTGCCGATCCTCCGCTTCGACCAGGAACACCGGTTGGCTGTGTTCAAGCAGTTCGACCGAACCGTTCAGGACGCTCAATTCGTGCCCTTCCACGTCGATTTTCACGAAGGCAACCTCCTGATGGACAATCGCGTCCAGCCGCGCCGTCGGCACGCTGATGGAAACACCGCGCGTGTTCGACGACACCAGCCTGGGTTCGAGCGAAGCCAGCCCGTAAATCGGCTCCTGGTCGTCCTGCGGAATGAATAATTCTGCATTGCCGGTTTGATCGGACAGCGCAATCTCGTGAACACTCACATTCGATGCCGATGTTCGCCGCAGAAGATCAGCCATCTTGCGGGACGGCTCGAACGCATAGACTTGCCTCGAAAGGCGCGCCAGTTTGCGGGTGTAGAGGCCGCAGTTTGCGCCGACGTCGACGGTCACGGCCCCTTCCGGCACGATCCTGTCGAGATATAACAGCTCCGGGTCCGCCGATTTCGGATGATGCATCAAGTGCCAGCGGAGCCAGATCGATGGAAAGGCTTCCTTCAATAGCTCCTTGGTTCGTTGGCTTGCGCTCATCCCGGTCACCTTTCTTGCTGTTGGGTATTTTGTTTGGAAGGGGTTGAAGATGATCCAGCCTTGTCAGATAGGCTTTTGCGGCGAGGTCGATGACCCCCACACGAATTCAAGCGTTCAGATCCGGTGATAGATGTCCTGCATTCGGACGATGTCATCCTCGCCGAGATAGGCGCCCGACTGAATTTCAATCAGATTGAGCGGTACTTTTCCCGGATTCTCGAGGCGATGCATGCAGCCGAGCGGGACGAAGATCGACTCGTTTTCACGCAGCAGGACTTCCTCGTCGTCGCGCGTGACAATCGCGGTTCCATTGACCACCACCCAATGCTCGGCGCGATGAAAGTGCTTCTGCAGGGATAGCTTCGCACCGGGATTGACCGTGATGCGCTTGACCTGAAACCGTTCGCCGGCATGGATCGGCTGGTAATAGCCCCATGGCCGGTGCACACTGAGCGTCTGCGTCGCGGAACGATGGCCGTTGGCCTTGAGACGCTCGACAAGCTTGCCGACATCCTGATCGCGATTTCGGGTGGTCACCAGCACAACATCCGGCGTCGCGGTGATGACGAGATCCTCGACGCCGAGCGCGGCGACAAGCTGTCCCTCACTACGCACATAGCACCCCGAAGCGTCTTCCAGCACGACGTCGCCGAGCGCCACATTGCCGGACCGGTCCTTGTCACCCATGGTCCATAGCGCGGACCAGCTTCCGATATCGCTCCAGTCGAAGGACGCCGTAATCACCACCGCCCTGTCGGTTTTTTCCATGATGGCATAGTCGATCGATATCGACGGACAGGTTTCGAACGCGCCCTCCTCCAGACGCAGAAAATCGAGATCGCGGGTTGCGCCCGCCAACGATCCGCGGCATGCCGCCAACACCTCCGGCGCGCGCTTTTCGAGTTCTTCGATAAATGCCCGGGCTGGCAGCAGAAATATTCCGCTGTTCCAGAGATGCTCGTTGCAGGCCAGCAAACGCTCCACCATCGCCAGATCCGGCTTTTCAACAAAGCCGGCGACGTCGCGGGCATCGGGAGTGGCTGCAGACCCGTCGCCCATGCGAATGTAACCGAATCGCGTTGCCGGCGCTGTCGGCCGCAGACCGAACAGAACGAATTTCCCGTGCCGCGCCGCCTTCAGGCCGCTCGACACCGCGGCCCGGAATGCCGCGTGGTCGCGCACCCAATGGTCGACCGGCATCGCAAGAATCACGGCATCAGGGTCTGTCTCGCTGGCAAGAACGGCCGCGACCGCCACCGCCGGCGCCGTATTCCGTCCGAACGGCTCAAGCACGATGGTCGGATCTGATATTCCCACCGCGCGGAGCTGCTCGCCGATCGCGAAGCGATGCTCCGCATTGGCGATCACTATTGGATCGGCAAACAGCGACGGGTCCGCAACGCGCAGCGCGGTTTGCTGCAGCAATGTTTTCTCGTCGAGAAGGGAAAGCAGTTGCTTCGGACAGGCTTCGCGGGAGAGCGGCCACAGCCGCGAGCCTGTACCGCCCGACAGCAGAACAGGGATTATCCGGCCGCGCGGCTGCATCATGATGTCGTCCCCCGGAAGCTTTGATTTTTTAACGGATTCAGAACCCACTGCCCGACAGGAATTCCCTGCGGATCGTGCGCGCGATGATCATGATGTCCATGCGCAATGACCATTTCTCGATGTAATCGAGATCGTAGTCGATGCGCGAGATGGCGCGGTTCGGCTCGAATGTGCTGCCTCTGCAGCCGCTGACCTGCGCAAGGCCGGTGATTCCAGGCCGCGCGGTATGCCGCTGGAAGTAATAGGGCACCAGGTCTTCATACGGCAGGTCCGCTGCAAGCATTCCCGGAACGTGCGGACGCGGTCCGACCAGCGACATGTCGCCCTTGATGACATTGATAAGCTGCGGAATTTCATCAAGGCTGGTTTTCCGCAGTATTTTCCCGATCGGCGTAACTCTGGAATCGCCCCGCACCGTCTGCTTCACGCCGCGTACGTCACAATCATCGGAGCGCATCGTGCGGAATTTATAAATCTTGAAGAACCGGTTTCGATACCCGTATCGGTACTGAAAAAACAGCACCGGCCCTGGCGAGCTGACCTTGATCGCGACGGCTACCGCCATCAGCAGCGGCGCAAAGAACAATAATGCCGCACTGGCAACGGCAATGTCGAAAAGTCTCTTTCCGATCGAAGCCGAAGGTTCGATTCGGGCCTCGCGGCGCGAACGCCGGCTCCGATACTTGCTGCTATCGGCGCATTCGACGGGTCGCACCGATATCAGGCGCTGTTCCCTCCGCAGCGGCATGACATTGTCTCGATTCAAACGGACTGCGATAGTTTGGGCCATAGCTTTCGCCTTCTGCTGGAATCCTGATAACGTCACCAAGCCGACCGTTGCGCATTTTGGCCAAAGGCCTCGCGCCGCCGCAGAACTATTCGCAGATGCGAAAGTTGGCGCGGTTAACAACACGCAACGATCTTGCTCCATTGAAACTTTCCTAAGTTCTTGAACGAAATGGGGCAGCAAAGCGGTAATGTCGCGCGCATGTTTGCATCGCGCTCACAAATTATTTGTGCGACGCGCAAAATCTTTTTTATCAAGAGGCGCTTAGTTCAGATTGCGCACTCATTGTGCTGCGTGCAGATCGATGCTGCCATGCATAATCGCGACTCCAAAACTGATCCGCAAATTGGATTCGATTCTGGAATCAAACAAGCGCAGCATCAGACCGATGCAGTCGATGCCCGTTCGCCGCCGTTTTGAACGAGATCGTTACTGAAAACTAAATGACGTCTCGTAGTCTGCCGGTGCCGATGTTGGCATTGACGCATCACCGGTTCGCCGATGGTCGCGACGCTCCAAAAGGCCGAACCGACCGCAGCTAACGAGCCGCTTGTCTCGGAAGCGTTTTCCAGGGAGGCGTCGATGATCGCTGATCATGCATACGGCCGCATATTGCAACGGCACGATCCGTCCGGTCGCCGGCTGAGGAACCGCATTATTATGGCGAATGCGATTGCCTGGATCGTCGTCATTGCTCTGATCTGCCTGACCTTTTTCTAGGACGGACCAACCGTGCCGGCGAAGGCTAGCAGGACTCCGCTTTCGTTTGACCGCAAAACAGTTCCATGATCGAACTTCGCAGACGATGCGACCGCCGTCCGCCGCAAATCCGCAATCCATTGCCGCTTCGACGCCGGCAAATATGCGCATCTATGCCATCGGCGATATCCATGGCCGGGCCGACCTGCTGATCGAAACCATTGCACGCATCGATGATGACCTCGAACGCAGGCCGATAGAGCATGCGGTCGAGGTCTATCTGGGCGACTACATAGATCGCGGCCCGGATTCAAAGACCGTCATTGATTTGCTGGCGGTCCGGCTTGTCGAAAATCGCGCGGTGTGCCTGCGTGGCAATCACGAGGTGTTGATGGAGAATTTCCTTCGAGACCCGGCCAGCCTTCGTCCCTGGCTGCAGTTGGGCGGCGTGCATACCCTTGCATCCTACGGCGTATCTCTGCGCCCGGGGGCGATCAAACCGGAAATCGAGCTGCATCGGCGCTTTCGCGGCGCCTTTCCGCGTGCACACGAATTATTTCTGCAATGTCTCCGTTATGGTTTTTATTGCGGAGATTTCCTGTTTGTTCATGCCGGTGTTCGCCCTGGCATCCCGATCGAGCAGCAGGATCTGCAGGATTTGCTCTGGATTCGTCACGAGTTCCTCGACTCCGTACAGGACCACGGCATGGTTATCGTTCACGGCCATACGCCGGTGCCTCATCCCGACATCAGGCCTAACCGGATCAACATCGACACCGGGGCGTGGCGCACGGGAACTCTCACCTGCATTGCTATCGAGGGCACAACGATACTGGTTTTGTGAGAAGCGCTTAACGTCTGCTCTCGCGGATGAAGCTTCGCCATCGTGCCGATGGAATTCCTCCGTCACATTTTTTTGCCTTCTTTGCCCGACTATCATTGGCAACAGTCACAAGCGCTTGTTGTGGGGATGGAGTCATGCTGCAACGATTAGTCGGCGTCGCCGGTTTGTCATTTCTTTTCATCCTCTCAGTATCCGGCGCTATCACCGGCTTGCCGGCGAATGCCTTCGCGCAACAAGCACAGTCTGTTCCGCCTGCATCGGAAGCCGCAAGCTATGTACTTGGCCCAAATGACAGGGTTCGCCTGAAGGTTTACGGCGAACCTGACATCGCCGGGGAATATGAGGTCGACAACAACGGGAATGTGTCTATTCCGCTTGCAGGACACGTCCGAGCCGCGGGTCTCACGACACGACAGCTGGAGCATTCCATTGCATCGGCGTTGTCGAAGGGAATCGTGCGAGATCCGCGCGTGAACGTCGAGGTCGCCCTGTACCGCCCCTATTATATTCTCGGCGAGGTCAAGAAGGGTGGCGAATACCCTTACCGCCTCGGTCTGACCGTGATGGATGCCGTCGCAAGCGCCGGCGGATTTACCTACCGCGCCAACGAGAACAAGGTCTATCTGCGCCGATCCGGTGCCGGTGCTGAAGAGGTATATGCGCTCGATGCACCCGTTCCGATTTTTCCCGGCGACAACATCCGGATTCCCGAGCGCTACTTCTAACCTCTCGTTCAACATACTTGCGTCGAAAATAACGCACGACGTGAAGACGCGACCGCCGCCATAGTGTCGTCTCTTTGCAGTGCAAATTATTTTGCGGCGCGCAAAACTTTTTCTCGTCATTCGCGTTGAAAATCGAGAAAGAGGCCTTCCAACCCAACGACGCAACATTCTGTGCTCATGACGATGTGGACCACGGCGGGGCTGACGCCTCCGTGAGCGGCTCACGATGTTTTTTTGGGCAGTGATCGATCGTCGACACGTACCGCGACGGTCGCTTCCCACAAAGGACAAGTGATGAAATGTGCATTTGCATTTTCATGGTCGGACGCCAGTGGAGAGCGTCGCGAGATATCCCGTTCGGCAACCTCGCTGCGCCGATGCGGTCTCAAGATCGCACCTGTGCCGGCAGCCGCGATCGTTCTGGGCCTGGTGTCACCGGCAAACGCGCAGGTGATCCCATCGACCGCAGAGGAAGTCGCTCCACCATGGAACGCGCAACGGATATTCGAGCCGTCATCGATGCCGAACCTGCCGGATCCGGATAGCCGCGAAGAAGTGCCGCCCGAGGACACGCCGGTGAAAAATCGACAACAGCCCGGATACGAGCCTGTCGGCATTCGCGCCGGTTCCTGGATGTTCAACCCTGCCCTGATTTCCGGCGGCTTCTACGACAGCAATGTGTTTTCTTCGAACACCGCGAAGCGCTCGGACCTCGCCGCCGTGTTCGAGCCTTCGTTGCGCGCGCGTACGCTCTGGGAACGGCACGGCATCGATCTCAAGCTGGATGCCCAGTCAACGCTTTATAGTCAGAATCCAGGGCTCGATCAGACCAATGCCAGCCTCAAGGGCAACGCCTGGTTCGACATCGCCCATGACCTAGCCGTTCTAACCAATTTTCAGGTCGCCCATTTGAATGAGGGCGTCGGCACGCTCAGTTCACCGGCGAACGCTGTGCAGCCGACGCCATACAATCTTCTGTCGGGTGACGTCAGTCTGCGCAAGGAATTCAACCGCCTGACGACGTCGATCGGCGTTCGCACCGATTCATATGAATTTGGAACGACGCGCGCGCAGGACGGCACCATCATCAATCAAAGCAGCCGTGACGGGCAGATTTATTCCGTCCATGGCCGGGCCGACTACGCGTTCTCCTCCATGCTTGGCTGGTTCACCGCGGTGGAGGGCAATGAACGCAATATTCGCGGTACCCTTGGCCACAGCCTGGATTCAGAAGGCTATCGGGCGCTGTCCGGCTTCACGGTCGAACTGACTAACCTCATCACCGGCGAGTTCGGTGCCGGATATGTGCAGCAGCGGTTCGTCGATCCGACGATCGGCACCATCGATGGTCCCACCTATCGCGCCAGATTGACCTGGCGCCCGACGCGTCTGCTCGATGTCCACTTCAACGCCGAACAGCTGGTCACGCAAACCGCCGACACAAGTTCCGTCGGCGTACTCGCCAATGCCCTGCAGCTCGGGCTCGATTACGAATTACGCCGTAACGTCATTGTGTCGCTCGCCGGCGGATATGAGAGCGACCGGTTCTTCGGCCAGTTGCGCAAGGACCACGTCATCACTTCCGAGGCCAATATTAAGTATTTACTCAACCGCTTCGGCTCCATTTCCCTCTTTCATCGATACACCGCCCGCAACAGCGATATTCCCGCCTTCAGCTACGACAAAAATCAGGTAGGGATTAATGTTACAGCGCAATTTTGACCAGCCCGATCATGCGCTGGAGGAAGCGACCGGATCTACGGTCGAGAGATGGCCGCAGCCGACCGTGGATCTACGCGGGATGGCGCGAATTCTGCGCCGCCGCTGGAAGGTGGCTGCGGCGGCCCCATTCTCTCTGACCATATTGGCGCTGATCTACGTCCTGACTGCCACCACACTATATACCGCCACCTCCACGGTCTTGGTCGATCCACGGCGGACAACCGCCATTGAATCGAATCAGGCGGCGATGTCGATGTCGAATTTCGGCACCGACGACGCGACCATCGAAAGCGAGACGTTGTTGATCCAGTCGATCGCGATCCTGCAGCGCGTGGTGGAAAAACTGAAGCTGACGGACGATCCGGAATTCGTACCGACACCCGGGTTGCTCGATCCGATCAAGCGATTATTCAGCATCTTCAGCAGCAGTCCCGCGGCAGGCGCGAACCCGGAAGACGCCGCCAAGGCCAGATCGGTGGAAATTCTGCAGCGGCGGATGAAGGTGACCCGGCAGGGCACCACCTTCCTTGTCGATATCAACATCAGCTCGGAATCGCCGCGAAAAGCCGCCGTCATCGCCAACGCCGTGGCCGAGGGATATTTCGAGGAACAGGTCCGTGCCAAGAGCGAGGCGACGCGAATCGCCTCCAGCTGGCTCAACGGGCAGATCGACGGGCTGAAGTCGCGGGTGGTCGCGGCGGAAAAGGCGGTCGAGGATTTTCGCTCCGCCAACAATCTGACGGTGTCGCAGGGCGTCACCGTGAACGATCAGCAGATCACCGACCTCAACAACCAGCTCGTCGCCGCCCGTGTCCAGACTGCCGAGGCGCGCGCAAAATTCGACCAGGCCGAGCAATTGACCAAGTCCGGCGGCGACCCCGGCGGGTTCAATGCAGCCATTTCGTCGGATATCGTCAGCAAGCTGCGCGCCCAATATGCCGATATCGCCAAGAACGAAGCCGATCTCTCGAGCAAATACGGAGCGCGCCATCCTCTCGTCGCCAATGTGCGCGCACAACGGCGCGACACCCAGCGTCTCATCAATGAGGAAATTCAGCGCATCCTGCAAAGTACGCGGCGCGATTACGACGTCGCGCGCTCGCGCGAGGCATCGCTGCAGCGAAGCTTCGACCAGCTGCAGGGAGTTTCAAACACTTCAGGCCAGGCACAAGTGCGCTTGCGCGAGCTGCAGCGCGAGGCCGAGGCCAACCGCACACTGTATGAGTCCTATCTGGCCCGCTACAAGGAAACCACGGCGCAAGAGAGTCTGGAGATGCCGGACTCCCACGTGGTCACCAAGGCCAGCATTCCGATCGGGCCGTCCTGGCCGAAAACCTGGTTTGTTCTCGGCCTCGCGCTGACACTTGGTCTCGGCGTCGGATGCGTTGTCGCATTTCTGGCCGACTATCTGGATCAGCGGGTGAAGACGCTTGAACAGGCCGAGCAAATATCCGGGGTGCCGGCGCTTGCCGCGGTTCCGCTGATCAGCGCGGGTGAACTCGCCGGACGGGCGAAACGCGGGCGCAGCGAGCTCGGACGCTACGACCCGAAAACCACAAAACTGTTGCCGCCTGCCCTGCAGCCACCCTTGATGCGTTACGCGATCGACGCGCCCGGCACATTTTTCGCGGAGGCGATACGCGCGATCCGGCTCGCGCTTCAGCGCACGATGCGAGCCCAGCCGGTAAAAGTCGTGCTGATCACATCGGCGCTCGACAGCGAGGGCAAAACGACGCTCGCCGCCAATCTCGCACAGTCGATCGCGACGCTGGGTATCCGGACCCTTCTCATTGACGGCGATCTCCGCAATCCGCAACTGACGCGCGCGCTGTGCCCGCGAGCCGACGCCGGGTTACTGGATGTTGCATTGGGTCGAATTGCCCCGGAGCGGGCTATTCTGGTGGACCACAGCACCGGGCTTTCGATCTTGCCGTCAACCGCGGTCAAGCAAGCCGACATCATTACGGAACTGATGTTCTCCGAACGGATCGTCGACGTCCTCGATCACCTGCGTCACCGCTACGAATTGGTGATCATCGACTCGCCTCCGCTGGTGCCGCTGGTGGATGGCCGAGCGCTCGCCGAACTTGCCGATCGCATCATTCTGGCATTGGCGTGGGACCAGACTCCCGGCGAGGTTCTTGCTCACACCATCAACCTGCTGGAGCCGGTCTACGACCGGATTCTCGGAACAGCCTTGACGCGCGTCGATCTAAGCCGGCTTCGCTTCTACGACTACTATCGCAGTTCGGCCTATCTCAAACCCTACGGCACCGCTGAACTCATCGCCGAGGCCGCGCAGTGATACGGCCTGGCCCCATCGCCGAATCGGGAGCCCGTGCGGCGCCGCAGTCCTATCGCGGCAGTCTTCCCGCCATGGCAGTGATCCGTCGACCGTCCCAGGTTCGCAGCAACAGATCTGTCGAGGCGTTGCAATTGACCGACATGATGATTGCCGGCCTGATGATGCTGGCCGTGATCACCACCTTCACGATTCCCGCGGCGATGCTGACCAACTGGAAGGTCCATTATCTGACGACGGGCGGAAATTTCTACGAGAAGTTCCATCCGGCGACATACTTCGCCTTTCTCGGCTTCTTCCTGCTGCTCGTTCGCAACGGCGATCCGATCGGCCAGATCAACCGGATGTTCTCTGAAGCCAAGCTTGTCCTGGTTTATCTGTTCTGCTGGCTCGCCCTGCTGGTGCAGATGCTGGTGCTGGAACGCCCGTTTACCGTCATCATCGACACCTTCCTGCTGCCTGTCGTGCTGTGCCTCGTTATCTGGCGCCTATCGCCATTGCAGAGAAAACCACTGGTGTGGATGCTTCACCTTACGATTCTGCTCAACGTTATCCTCGGCTATTACGAATATTTCTCCGGCCACCGACTGATTCCGCTGTCGCTGGGTGGCGACGTGGTGGTGACGGGAGAGTGGCGCTCCTCCGCCCTATTTGGCCATCCGCTCACGGCGTCCGGCCTCGTAGGGGCCTACATTCTTGCGCTCATTCTTCGTCCCGCACTTTGTCCGCCGGTCGTTCTGCGGCTGCCGCTGATCGCATTCTGCCTGGGATCGTTGATGGTATTTGGCGGCCGGACGGCGCTCGTCACGGTATTGCTGGTGATCGGCAGTTTCGCTGCTCTGGAACTATTCCGGATCCTGCGCGGCGGGCGCACTTCGCTTCCGGTCGCGATCGCCGCCATCTGCCTGCTGTTTGTCGCGGCCGCGGCCGTCTTCGCCGCGCTCGATCTCGGCATTTTCGACAAGATGCTGCTGCGATTTTCGTCCGACAAAGGCAGTACGCTCGCACGCTATGCGACCTTCAACCTGCTGTCCCACTTCGACTGGCAAGAACTGGTTTTGGGCCCGAACCCGGTGCGGGCCAACGCGCTGCAGACCCAATGGGGCCTCAACTACGGAATCGAGGATTTCTGGATCTCGTGCATCGTCCAGTTCGGCCTCATCCACACCATCCTGCTCACGATCGGATTGATCTGCCTGTTCGCGGAAATACTTCAGCGCGCGAGTGGCGCGGCTTGGGCGATCATTCTGCTCATTGTTGTGATCGCGGCGAGCTCGGTCAGCTTCTCATCGAAAAACATCCAGCTCGCGCAGTTCGTTGTTCTGATCACGCTGCTGCTGCCGCGCGAGCGGCGCATCGTCACGCCCGCGAGCCTCGGGTCTCACCGCAGGCACCGGCCGATTCCGGTTTACCCCTAAGGCAGGACAACATGGCGATCTATGTCGACCACACCCATCTCGGACGCCATGTCACCGGCCTTGAGCGCATTACGCTCGAGCTGTTTTCGCCCGCAGCGCTTGCGCCGTTGGAGATCGTGCCCGTTACGGCACGCGGCACACGGCAAATGGTGACGACGCAAACCTTCGGGCTGCCGATGCGGCTCGCCGCTTCCTCCTCCATCCTGCTGTGTCCCGGCTTCCCGCCGAGTCCGTTGCTGCGGCCGTTCGCGTCACGCGTCCTTCCCTACATCCATGATATTTTCCTGCTGTCGCGACCGGCCGACCTCAATCGACGCGCCCGGCTCTACATGGCGGCGCCTTTCAGGCTTGCGCTACACCGCTACCCTCGCTTTCTCGCCAATTCCAGCGACACCCGACGGAAGCTTGCCGCCCATTGCCGGCCCGACGCCGCGATTACTCTCTATCGGCCACCGGTCCGCAATGTCTTCGATCTCGAATCGGAAGAGCGCACCGGGCGCGAACCGCAGCCGTTGCGGCTGGTGGCGCTTGGAACCGTGGAGCCGAGGAAAAATTTCGTCGCGGCGGCAAGGATAACCAGCGCGCTACGCACGCAAGGCTTCCCGGACGCGACACTGGACATCGTCGGCCGGCAGGGTTGGGGCGATGACTGGCGGACGCTCGGGGCCTTTCCAGGAGTGACGCTGCACGGCTACCAGCCGAGCGGGCGCGTCAGACAGTTGCTTCAGGAAGCCGACATCTTCATCTGCACGTCGCATGACGAAGGCCTGGGCTTGCCGCTGCTCGAGGCGCAATACGCAGGCCTTCCAATCGTCGCTCCGGCCTCCGCTATTTTCCATGAGGTGCTGGATGGCTCCGGCATTTTCGTCGATCCGGCGGACCCGGCTACGGCTGCGGCCAGGATCGCCGCAATGTTGTCCGACCGGCAATGGCGGTCCCGCTACGTCGCGCTCGCGGCACAAAACCTGACGCGGTGGAACGCGTTGGCAGCCGCCGACCGCGATGCCGTTGTCGGCCTGATCGCCGAGCTCGCCGGACGTCAGGCGTCCGCGAGGCCGGCCTACCGCAGCGACAGTATTGTCGAGCATTAACGGGGTTTTGGCCGGACAGCATCAGATGACTTTGGTAGCGAGAGATTCAGTTTGGTCGATTCCGGAACAGGATTCGCGAGCGAGCGCTGCGAGCCGCGATGCCGCAATCGATACCATGCGCGGTATCGCCATCCTCATGGTGATCGGCATCCATTCGCTTCAACAGCCGCTCAATTCATGGGAAACACTGGCCGACGCGCCGCTGCGGCCGTGCGTTCCGATTTTCCTGTTTGCCTCCGGATATCTCACCGCGCTCTCGGGGCGGGTCCCGCTCGGCAAGCGGCTAAAGGCGGCCCTGATCCCCTACGCGATCGCGTTCGCTGCCGCCTACGCCTACATGGCGTGGCACAATCCGGCGATGGACCATCGCATCACCCGGACGCTCGCAAGGTTCGCGCTGGCTTATGTATTTGTCTATTATTACGTCTTCGTCTATGTCGGCTGCACATTTGGCCTGTGGCTGGTGTTTTCGGCGTCCGCCATGGGCACGCAGCAATCGCAACGGCGGCTCGCCGTCTTGCTGCTGCTTTCAATCGCGTTTGGCCTGATTGCCGGAAGCTATCTCGACCCGCTGCTGTCTAGCCTCGGTTTTTCGGACTCCCTGGTCGAGGAAGTCCGCATGCGCGATCTTCCGTTCTGGTTTTCCTTCATGGCGCTCGGGGCGCTGGCCGGAATATCCGGCAGTCGATCCAGCCTGCACGACATGCGGGTGCTGCTGATCGGTGCGACGCTGTTGGCCTGCATATTATACGCAGCCGTGCGGCTGTTCGGCCTTGGTGACGCCGCCGACTACGACTCGGTTGCCTTTTTCGGCTATGCCGCGCTGCTGTGCGTCCTGCTGCTTGCTCTCGACGCCCAGTTGCCGCTATTCGCGGCCTTGGGCTCGGGCAGTTATTTCATCTATCTCTGGCATATCTTTATCGTGATGATGCTGCGCGATCACGCCGGACTGCGCCAGTTTGGACCGGTCGCCAATTTCGCGATCACCTACACCGCCACCGCTTCAGGCAGCATTGTTGCCCTGCTGGCTGTCAGAGCAATCGCGCCTCCGCGCGTGATCCGCTGGCTGGGGGCCTGACAGATGCTGCTGCGACATACCCTGCTTTACCTGCCCGCCCAGATCGTCGGACCGCTGTTCCAGCTGATCGCCATGATCGTCTGGACCCACGTCGTCGACGAACATACGCTGGGCGTTATTACGCTCGTCACGGCGACGCACGAACTGCTGCAAATCGCCTTTCTCGCCTGGTGGTCGCAATACGCGCTGCGCTTTTTCGGGCGTTACCAGGACGAGGGTGAAGCACTGCGGTTCTATCGCACTGAAAACGCGGTGATGCTCGCCTCCATCATTCTCCAGAGCATCATCGTCATTGCGGTTCTCCTGCTCGTGATCGCGCCCGACGCCAGGACCGGACTTCTCGCCGCAACCGTGGGCTATGTGATCACGCGTACGCTCAATCTCTATATCGGCGAGCGTGCCCGTGTCCGTCACCAGATCTGGGTCTATTCGATCCAGCAGATCGTCGGGCCCGCGGCCGGATTTATTGTCGGCCTGGTCTTGATCAAGCTGAATGGTCAATCGGCTGAATGGCCGCTTGCCGGTTACGCCCTCGCCCAGCTTGCCGCGGCCATCATCGTGCTCCCGAAAATCGGCTATGGCCGCCGCTTTTGGCCGCTCGATCGCGAAATCGTCGACCATGCGCTGCATTACGGCATTCCGCTCATCATCGGAGGTGCGCTCGGCTGGGTCGGCCTCAACGCATCGCGCTTCATCGTCAACGAGATGTCGGGAGTGGCCGCGGCGGGACTATTCGCCGTCGGCTACGGTCTCGGTCAGCGGGCCGCCGCGGTCGCCGCGATGCTGGTTACGGCAGCCGCCTTTCCACTCGCGGTCAAGAGCATGGAGCAAAACGGAAGCAAGGTCGCGATGCGCCAGCTCGCCGACAACGGCGCGCTGCTGATCGCAATCCTGGCCCCCAGCATCACCGGCATTTTCATGCTGCGCACCGAGATCGTACATCTGCTGATCGCCGCCCCATTCCAGCTGGTCACGCTTGCCGTGCTTCCGCTGTCAGCACTGGCAGGCGCGATTCGCAGCGTTCGCGCGCATTTCGTCGATCAGGGGTTTCTGCTCCACAACCGCACACGGTTGATGATCGTCGTCACCGCGATCGATGCAGCGGTGACCGTCGTGCTGACCCCCTTCTTTATTCGATACTGGGGAGTGGCCGGCGCGGCTGGTGCAACCGTCCTGGCTGCAATTGCCGCTGCTATCGTCAGCTCTGCCATCGGATTTGCGCGACTTGGCCTGACGCTGCCGTTCAATCATCTCGTCCCCATCGCATTGGCCACTACAGCGATGGCGGCCTTGCTCAACAATCTTCCGCAAGCGCCGTCCGTTATTGTCCTCGCCGGCCATATCGGGGCAGGCGCGGGACTCTACATCGCGTTGCTTGTCATGTTTTACGCGACGTCGCTGTTCAGGTTGCTCCGTTTGCGCCAGCAGCAGTCCGAATCCTGAACGCGCGTCGGCGAGGGGTCATGGTTCAACATCGCCGGTGCGCTCTGATCGTTGGAAACGAATGCATGGCAGATCTCCATTCAACGAATGCTTTGTCGTCATCTTCAACATGTTGCAGCATCGCCATTGTTGCGTCGCATTGGTGCGATCATGTCGCGCGGTTCGTCGAGGAAAGATTTTTCCGCATCTTTGGTTTTAAGTGCTCGTTGCCCATGCAGCGGGCACGCTGTCGGTATTTTGTGCATGCGTACCTCAGCCATATTTTCATCCGGAGATCGACATGTTGGACGCACATACACGGCAGCCGCGCAATCTCACCGTCGATGGTGTCACCATCAACATTCTTTCGCTTCCTGATGCCGTTTCATCGATCGTATGGGCAGCACGGCAGGGCGACAACTTCAGCGTCTGCACGCTCAATCTCGACCATGTTGTGCAATTGCAACAGCGGTCTGATTTTCGCGCGGCCTATCGTCGGGCCCGTTTTGTAACAGCGGACGGCTTTCCCATTGTCGTGTTGAGTCGTCTCCTGGGAACGCGGATCAGGCGCACAACCGGCGCCGATCTCGTGGAACCCGTCTGCCGGGAGGCGCAAAGAAACGGACTGCCCATCTTCATGTTGGGCTCGAACCATCGCACGCTCTCGATCACGGCAAAACGCCTGTCCGAGCGGTTTCGGGGGCTGGAAGTCGCGGGTTATCATGCTCCCGGCGCGAATTTCGATCCTTATTCCAGCGAGGCCGACTTCGCGATCGACAGCATCCGCGCCTCCGGTGCGAAGCTCTGCTTCGTCGCGCTCGGCGCTCCGCGCCAGGAATTGTTTGCGGCGCGCTGTCTCGATCAACTCAACGGAACCGGATTGCTCTGCATCGGTGCCGCTCTCGATTTCATCGCCGGGACGCAAACCCGCGCGCCTTCGCTGACGCAAAAAATCGGGCTGGAATGGGCGTGGCGGATGTTGCGCGAGCCGCGTCGGCTCGGGCCACGCTATGCGCGTTGCATAGCGGCCGTTCCACGGCTGGTGGCTCGCACGATCCCACAGATTGTCAACGCACGGATGAGAAAAGCGGCATGACTTCCACATTAACGCTGTCGTTGCGCGCGCGTAATGCAAACCGCGTCAAAACCAGATATCAAATCTGCCTGATTCACCCGTTCGATCCTCGCGGCGAGAAGGTCGGAGGTCTCGAGACTTACATTCGGGATTTCATCACCTTCCACCCTGACGATACCGATCTGCTTTTTATCGGCGTCGATTCCACCGGGGATCTGAGGCTAGGCGAGATTCACAGACTCACCTTTCGGGGGCGCACGTTCGATTTCCTCCCGATCCTGCAATATTCAGACGCGCAGGCGCGCGAAGCCGCCCGCAGCATCCGCACATCGCTGACCGGTCAGTTTTTTGTGGCGCTGCTCCGCCATTTCGGCCTGATCGCGCGACTGATCCGCTCCAGGCGATGCTCGATCGACCTGCGTCGCGTTGAGTTTTCGTGGCTACCGGCGCTGCTCAGGCTGCCGTTCGTTCAGATGTTGCACGGCGAGGGAGTCCCAAAACTGCAGATGGATTCGCTGCTTCAGAGATACTCGTTCGTGCACCATGCCGGCGAGCGGTTCGCCATCGCCACCAGCGCAAAATTCCTTTGCGTCAATCCCTTCATCACCGAGCGGTTGCAGAGAACCTATCCACGTCGAAAGGACAAGATCGATACGCTGTGGACCTGGGTGAACACCGATATATTTCAGCCGCAGCCCCTGCCCGCCAGCACCGCGCCGTTCCGGGTCGTGTTTGCGGGCAGACTCGACGAGTTCAAGGATCCACCGCTGATGTTCCGCACGATCGACCGGCTGCGGAGGCGGCTGCAGCGCGGCGGTCTCGAATTCCACTATATCGGAACCAGCGACCCGCATCGCTTTGCCGAATTCGCTGCGATCGAAGACATCACCATTCGCCACGGCTTCAAGGATGCCGCGGGAATGGCGGCGACGCTCGCGAGCGCCCATGCGGGCATCCTGACTTCCGAATTTGAGGGCATGCCGCGCTTCGTCCTCGAAACGTTGGCGGTCGGCCGTCCCGTCGTCGCCGTTCATTTGCCGCAGCTTGAATCCGTGATCCACGAGGGTGACAATGGTTTTCTGGTAGCGCGAGACGGGTCGGCCGAGGACATCGCAGACGCGCTTGTCCAGCGATTCATCGACGTCCGCGGCGCTATCGACACAGGCCTGATGGATCCCGCGCGAATTGCCGGCGCCATCGCTAACTTCACCCCGTGCATGCAGCTTGCGCGCGTTTTTCGCTATCACCAGGAAATTCAGAACGCGCGGGGCATGATGATTGCCCCATCGGCATACTGAGGTGCCGCCGTGAACATTCTCCTGCTCACCAGCGAGTTCGCCCCCGCTACCGGCGGAATCGGCACCTATGCCCGCGAGATCGCCGCTGCCGCTACCGATCTCGGCGCCAACGTAACGGTGATCGCTCCGGATTACTTGCAGGATAATACAGGCGTCGATCGCTCCTTGCCTTTCGAAGTCCGGCGCTTTCGCGGCGGCCTGCATTCGATGCGCGATCTTCCGTCCAAAATCCTGCTCTCGCGCGGCCATATCGGGGCGGAACGCTACGACGTCGTTCATGCCGCCGATTGGCCATTTTTCATTCCGGTGGCGCTTTCAAGATCTCTGACGCAGGCGCGTATCCTGATGACCGTCCATGGCACCGAGATCAACGAGACCCAGACGCCGCTCAAGCGCCTCGCGATTCGAACCGTAGGCGTGTTCGGGTCGCGAACCGAGATCGCCGCCAATAGCCGATATACAAGAGAATTGTTCCGCGAGCGGTTTGCCGTCGACAGCCGACGTATTCATGCCATACGTCTGGGCGTGTCGGGTTTCTGGTTCGGTCCCCGCAACGGCCGCGCCGCCACGCGGGCCGCACTTGGAATCGCACCCGACCGAATTGTCATCGTCACCGTTGCCCGCATCACGCGGCGCAAGGGACATCCCGTCACGCTTGCCGCGCTGTCCACTCTTCCCAGGGAGTTGCGCCGGCGAATCACGTGGCTGGTGATCGGTCCCGACGGCGAGCACGACTATGTGCAGCAACTGAAACGCCTCGTCGCGAAGGTGGACTGCGATATCCGCTTTCTCGGCGCGATGCCGGACGCGCAGATCCGCGACATCTATGGTGCGGCCGACTTCTTTTGCCTGACCGGCGTGCCGGAATCTTCCGGCCGGGTCGAAGGGTTCGGCCTTGTCTACCTGGAGGCTGCAGCCGGCGGCCTGCCAAGCGTAGCGACTGCCATCGGCGGCGTTCCCGACGCGGTCCTCGCCGATGAAACCGGGCTTCTCGTTCCTCCT
>Ga0207674_10003540_pt1 | contig 19068 bp, 15 predicted proteins | sample KBSCornC72_FD_184303 | JGI IMG/M metagenome (GOLD analysis project Ga0207674, IMG submission 184303) | Corn rhizosphere microbial communities from Kellogg Biological Station, Michigan, USA - KBS Corn C7-2 (SPAdes) (version 2) | ecosystem: Host-associated > Plants > Roots > Rhizosphere > Soil ... | reverse complement strand
CATGAAAACTACATTGTTAACGGTGGGCGCGCTCGGGTTAAGCCTTCTAGGCACGGGTTGCGTAGCCACTCATAAATATGTCGCGAAGACGGTTGCACCGGTGGAGCAGCGCGTCAGCGGTACGGAGGCCAAGAACACGGATCAGGATAAGCAGCTGGCCAGCCACACCACGGAAATCGCGGATCTGGACAAGGATGCTTCGCAGACCAAGGAACGGTTGCGGGATACGGATTCCAAGGCGACCCAAGCGGGCGAGGCGGCAAAGGTGGCTGATCAGAAGGCCGGCGCGGCGCAGCAATCGGCTGATGGCGCGAAGACGGCAGCCGACGGCGCACGCACTTTCGCCGAGCAGGGTTTGACCAAGCTGGATCAATCCATGCAAGCCCAGAATAAGTACCAGGTGGCGAAGGAAGACGCGGTTCTGTTCGAGTTCAATAAAGACACGCTGACCGCGGATGCCAAGGCGAAGCTGGACGACATCGCGCAGCAGGCTTCGGGCATGGAGCGCTATGTGATCGAGCTGCAGGGGTTCACGGACAAGACTGGTTCGTCGACTTACAACGAGACCTTGAGCGAAGCCCGTGTGCAGGCGGTGGCGCGTTATCTGGCCAACCAGCATCAGATCCCGGTGCGCAGCATTTCGATGCTGGGCGCGGGCTATGCGCGGCCGGTGGCGGACGACAAAACTCGCGAAGGGCGCAAGATGAACCGTCGCGTGGAAGTGAAATTGTGGGTTCCGGAAAGCCAGGGCAAGACGGTAGCTTCGAGCACTGGCGGCCAGTAGATTTATAACCCATTCTCACTGCTCAGAGGGCAGGCGCTTGAGCGGGAGCGTGATTTTGATCACAAGGCTCCTGCTTTCGCGGCTGCCCTTTTGCTTTTCAGCTGAAGTCGGGTGAGATAGATTTTTTGAAATCCCCGGAACTGACCATGCTGGGCGTGTGGGATTTGGGCGGCCTTCCTGCCAGCGGCAGGGTAAAGCTGAAGGTGGCGCCTTCACCGGGGTTTGATTCGGCCCATATGCGGCCGCCATGGGCTTCGACGATGCGTCTGCAAATGGCCAGGCCGACGCCGGTGCCGGGATATTCACCAGCTTGGTGCAGCCGCTTAAAAGGTGCAAAAATGCTGGAAGCGTATTGGGGATCGAAGCCGATGCCGTTGTCTTGAATAGTGATGATCCATTCCCACTTGGCCTGCTCCGCGCTGACATGGATTTTCGGGGCCTCAGCGGGCTTGCGATACTTCAAGGCATTACCGATCAGGTTCTGGAATAAGCGCACCATCTGGCCGCGGTCAACCTCGATGGTGGGCATGGGATCGTGGGTGATGCTGGCGCTGCTTTCTTCAATTGCCTGGGTGAGGTGGGTGAGGGCGGCTTCGAGATCTTCGTCAAGAGAGACGGAGGCGGGGCGCTCCTCTTCGGTGGCCGCGCGAGCGTATTCGAGCAGATCCTGAATCAGGGTGCTCATGCGCTGCGAGGCGTCGACGATGAAGCTTAAGAAGCGATCTCCATCTTCATCGAATTTGCCTTTGTATTTCTTGGTGAGGAGCTGAGCGTAATTCGACATGGTGCGCAGCGGCTCCTGCAGATCGTGACTGGCCACGTAGGCAAACTGTTCCAGGGCGGCGTTTGATTCGGTTAACGAATCCTGTAATTGTTTGCGCGCGGTTTCGTCGCTCATGATTTTGACGTAACCGATCACGGCACCGGAATCATCGCGGATTACAGTCATGAATCCGTTGGCGAAGAATTCGGTTCCATCCTTGCGGCGGTGCCAGCGAATGTCGGTGGCTGAGCCGGATTCCTGAGCTTTGCGCATCTCCGATGCGCACACTTCCATGGATTTTTCGGCGGGGGTGAAGATGATGCTGGCGGGCTGGCCGAGCCATTCCTGTTCGGAATAACCCAGCAGACGCTCGACGCCGGCGTTCCAGGATTGGAGAATTCCTTGCGGGTCCAAGGTGAACATCGCGTATTCGGAAATCTCACGAACTTGGTACCGGTAAAGATCCATGCGAAGAGATTTCAGTATAACGTGCCTTGACTTTTGCCCCGGTATTCCGCACAATATTTAGGCGAACAAAAAGCGAATATGGAAACTCTTCCGAAGGGTGCTATTAGCGAAGTATTTGGTGCGGTATCTTCTGGTAAAACTATGTTTCTGCATGGTTTGCTGGCGGCTTCGAGTGCTCGTGAGGAGTTCTGTGCGGTGGTGGATTGGCGTGGGGCTTTCGATCCGCTTTCGGCGTCGCGGGCGGGAGTGGATTTGCGGCGGTTATTGTGGGTTCGCGCTAACCGGCACATCGCTCACGCCTTCAAGGCGGCTGACATGATTTTGCATGCTGGGGGGTTTGGAGTAGTCGTACTGGATCTGTGCGAGGCGCCGCTGCGCGACCTTAATAGCATTCCTTTGTCTTATTGGTATCGCTTCCGGCTCACGGTGGAAAACACGCCTACCCGTTTGATCGTCGTGGGGGATCAGGCGCTGGTGAAATCTTGCGCGCGGGTGCAATTGGAAGTGAAGCGCGAGCGGCTGTTGTGGCGGGGGCCGGTCTTTGAAGGGATCGATTGCGAAGTGGCGCCGCGTAAGGCATTACGAATGGCGGGGTGAGCGATGTTTGCTTGTGTGTTTGCGCCGGCTTCTCCGCAGGCGGCCTTGCTGGCGCTGGCTTCTTCGTTTTCACCGCTGGTGGAGGATACGGCACCGGGCATGGTGGTGTTTTCCATTGTGGGGCTGGGGAGGCTGATCGGGACTCCGCCGGAGATTGCTGCGGTGGTGGCGCGGCGCGGGGCTGAGGCGGGCATCCAAGCTAATCTCGCGATTTCAAGCGATCCGGACACGGCTATGCTCGCGGCGCGGCATCTGCGGGGGATCACGCTGATTCCGCCGGGCAGGGAAGCGGACCGGTTGAGGAGTCTGCCCGTGCATGTGTTGCCGGCGGAAGCGGAGTTGATCAAGACGTTAGATGGGTGGGGCATCCGCACGCTGGCTGAGCTGGCGGCGCTGCCGGAGTTGGGGTTTATCGCGCGCTTTGGAGATGCGGGCGAGCGGCTGCTGCGCTTGGCGCGGGGGGAGACGCGGCGGTCTTTGCGGGCGATGGCGGCTGCGGAAAATTATCAGCGGCGGGTGGAGTTGGAGCATCCGCAACGGTTGCTGGAACCGTTGCTGTTCGTGATTTCATCGCTGCTGAATGAGTTGATGCAGGGGTTGTCGTTTAATCGGGTGACGCTCAAGTTGAATGACATTCCGCGCACGCTGGAATTTCCGGTGCCGGTGCGGGAATCGAAAGTGGTGTTGAAGCAATTGCAGCTCGACTTGGAGGCGCATTCGCCGCAGGCTGCCGTTGTGAGTGTTGAGGTGTTGTTGAATCCGGTGGAGGCACGGGTTCTGCAGCATGGGTTGTTTATTCCACAGGCTCCGGCGCCTGAAAAATTGCATTTGACGCTGGCGCGGTTGACGGGGCTGCTGGGGAAGGACAACGTGGGGTCGCCTGAGTTGCTGGACACGCATCGGCCGGATGCTTTTGTGATGCGGGCTTTTTCTGCGGAGGCTGCGGTGGGGCGAAGCGAGCCGGTGGCGCTGCGATTTGCATTTCGATATTACAGGCCTCCTCTGGCTGCGAAGGTGCGGGTGAAGGCGGAGCGTCCGGTGTCCGTGAATGCGGAACGAGTTCTCACTGCGGCGGGGCCGTGGCGGGCTTCGGGCGACTGGTGGACGGAGGTGCCGTGGGATCGCGAGGAGTGGGACGTGGAGTTGAGTAACGGCGGGTTGTATCGGGTGTACTCGGCTTCTGAGCGTTGGTTTTTGGAGGGGATGTATGACTAGCGCTCACTACATTGAGCTGCATGCTCGCTCGGCGTTCAGTTTTCTGGAAGGGGCTTCGCTGCCGGAGGCTTTGATCGCGCGCGCGGCGGAGCTCAAGTTGCCGGCGATGGCGCTGCTGGATCGGAACAGTCTTTCGGGGGCGGTGCGCTTTCACAAGCAGGCGCAGAAATCCGGGGTGCGGGCGATTATCGGGGCTGAGGTGGTGGCGGAGGAGGGGTTTCGTTACGCGCTGCTGGCGGAGTCGCGGCAGGGTTATCAGAACTTGTGCCGGCTGTTGACCAAGATCAAAATGCGCACGGGGCATGGGGACCAGGAGAGTGCTGCGGCGAGCGCTGAGGATGTCGCGGAATATGCTGCGGGGTTGGTTTGTATCGGTAGTGAGCGGGTGGAGCAGATGGTCGACATCTTTGGGCGGCACAATGTTTTCGTCGAGCTTCAGCGGCATTACGATCGCGAGGAGGAGCAGCGCAATCAGGCTGCTATGGCTGTCGCGCGCAGGCTGCAATTGCCGCTGCTGGCGACTAACGGGGTCTCGCACGCGATGGAAGACGAGCGTGATTTGCTCGACGCGCTTACTTGTGTGCGGCACAAGACCACTATCTTTGAAGCGGGCAGGCTGCTGGCTAAGAATGCGGAGCGGCATCTGAAGAGTGCGGTGCAGATGTGTGAGTTGTTCGCTGATTTGCCGGAGGCTATTGCGAACACGCAGAATCTGGCGGCGCGGCTGCAATTCACGCTTTGCGATCTGGGGTATGAGTTTCCTGCGTACCCGGTGCCATCCGGCGAGACTATGAATTCTTACTTGCGTAAGATTGCCGATCTCGGGGCACGCACGCGTTACCAGCCGTATCACGAAAAAGCCCAGCGGCAAATTGAGCGCGAATTGGCGATGATCGAGAAGCTCAATCTGGCGGGATATTTTCTGATCGTTTGGGATATTGTTCGTTTCTGTAAGCAGGAAGGATTGCTGGTGCAGGGGCGTGGGTCGGCTGCTAACAGTGCGGTGTGTTATGCGCTTGAAATTACTGCGGTGGATCCTGTGGGGATGAATCTGCTGTTCGAGCGCTTTCTTTCCGAGGAGCGCGGCGAGTGGCCGGATATCGATCTGGATCTGGCTAGTGGGGACGAACGGGAGAGTGCGATTCAGTATGTCTATCAGCGCTACGGGCAACTGGGCGCTGCGATGACGGCCAATGTGATTACTTATCGCGGAAGATCGGCGGCGCGTGATATCGGCAAGGTGCTGGGCTTCGATGAAGAGACGTTAGGGCGTCTCGCGAAGGTGGTTCCGCACTGGGGGTTTCATGATGCGGCGGATACTTCGGAGCGGCAGTTCAATGAAGCGGGCGTGGATTTGAAGCAACCGCTGGTGCAGAAGTTTTTGTCGCTGTATGAGCGGGTGCAGGATTTGCCGCGGCACTTGGGGCAGCACTCGGGCGGCATGGTGATTTGCCAGGGGCAGCTCGATTCCATTGTTCCTATGCAGCCGGCGACTATGCCGGGGCGGTTTGTCGTGCAGTGGGATAAAGAAGACTGCGCCGATATGGGCATCGTCAAAGTGGATCTGCTGGGGCTGGGGATGATGGCGGTGATGAAGGAATCGATTGGGTTGATTCGCGAGCATTACGGCGAAGAAGTGGACTTGGCGCATCTGCCGGAGGGCGATCCACAAGTTTACGCGGCGCTGCAAAAGGCGGACACGATTGGGATGTTTCAGGTGGAGAGCCGCGCGCAGATTTCTTTTCTGCCGAGCCTGCGGCCTACGAGGTTTTACGACATTGTGGTGCAGGTGGCGATTATCCGGCCGGGTCCTATTGTGGGGAAGATGCTGCATCCTTATCTGCGGCGGCGGCAAAAATTGGAGGCGGTCACGTATCCGCATCCGGCTTTGCAAGCGGTGCTGGAGCGGACCCTGGGAGTGCCTTTATTTCAAGAGCAACTGCTGAGCATGGCGATGATTGTGGCGGGATTTACGGGGGGGCAGGCGGAAGAGTTGCGGCGGGCGATGGGATTTAAGCGCTCGGAAAAACGCATGAAGGAGATTGAAGGGAAGCTGCGCGAGGGGATGTCGCGCAATGGCATTGCTGGGGAGGTTCAGGATTTGATTGTGCGCTCGATTGGGTCCTTCGCGGCTTATGGGTTTCCGGAATCGCATGCGGCTAGTTTTGCGCTGCTGGCTTATGCGAGCGCTTATTTGAAGTGCCGTTATCTGGCGGCTTTCACGGCGGCTATGTTGAACAATCAGCCGATGGGGTTTTATCATCCGGCGACCTTGGTGAAGGATGCGGAGCGGCATGGGTTGCACTTCAGGCCTATTGATGTGACGCGGTCGGAATGGAAGTGCACGCTGGAGCAAGGTGACGGCGGGTGGGTGGTGCGCTTGGGGTTCAACTATCTCAAGGGGCTGCGGCGGGAGATTGCGGCAGGCATGATCGAGGAGCGGGGGCGCGCTCCGTTCGCCAGCATTCGCGATCTGGTACGGCGCGTGCCGGCGATCCGTAAGGAGGAATTGAATTCGCTGGCGCAGGCGGGGGCGTTGAATTTTATTCGCGATGAGGCGAGTCACCGGCGCAAGGCTTTGTGGGATTCTGAACTGGCGGCGCGGCCGGTGGGGGAGTTGCTGGAATCGACTGCGGGCGAGGGGGAGACGTCGCCGCTGGCTGTGATGCGGGCTGAGGAGCGGCTGTTTGCGGATTATCGTTCTACCGGGTTGACTATTGGGATGCATCCGATGCGGCTGCATCGCGAGCAAATGGATGGGCTCGGCGTGATTCCGGCAGCGCGGCTGGGAGGCATTGCGGATGGGGTGCTGGTGCGCATTGCGGGGAGCGTTATTTGCCGGCAGCGTCCGGGGACCGCTAAGGGTTTTTTGTTTGTGAGTCTGGAGGATGAGACTGGAGTCGCTAACGCGATCGTCCTGCCGGATTTATTTGCGGCGCAGAGGTTGACGATTGTCGAGGAACCGTTTTTGTTGATTGAGGGCATTCTGCAAAACCAGCGGGGGTCGGTGTCAGTGAAGGCTTCACGGGTGGAGGCGCTGCGGGTGGACGCGGCGGCGGGAGTCTCACACGACTTTCACTAAGACCTGCGCGGCTGCTAGCATCGATTTGAATGGATGAAATGGAAGTGTTTTCCGCGGTGGGCGAAGAGGGGTTCGCGCGACTGATCGCGGCGTTTTACCAGCAGGTGCCGGGCGACGACATTCTAGGGCCGATGTATCCCAAGCACGATATGGCTGGCGCGGAGCAGCGGCTGCGCGATTATTTGATCTATCGCTTTGGCGGACCGCAGCGGTATATCGAAGAGCGCGGGCATCCTCGTTTGCGGGCGCGTCATATTCCGTTTCCCGTGACGAAGGCCGCGCGGGATCGCTGGATGCAATTCATGGACACTGCGCTCAGGCAGGCAGCGTTTCCGCCGGAGGCTGAGAAATACGTGCGGGACTTTTTCGAGGGGATGTCGACGTTCATGATTAATCGGGCGGAGCCACAGTGATGGGGAGCCTTACGGGGAAAACTGCTATCGTCACTGGCGCTAGCCGGGGGATTGGGCGGGCTATCGCGATGCGTCTGGCGAAGGACGGCGCTAAGACGGTGTTGTGTGCGCGCGATGTGGCGGCTCTGGAGGCTGGCGTGAAGGAGATCAAAGCTGCGGGCGGGACTGCTACTTCGATTGCGCTGGATCTGCGGCTCCCGGAGAGTCCGGCGCAGTTGGCGGATTTCGTGGTGAAACAGTTTGACGGCATCGATATTGTGGTGAACAATGCGGGGGCTACTAAACGCGGGGTATTTCTGGAGCTCACGGATGATGACTGGGCGGATGGGTTTGCTCTCAAATTTTTCGGCGCCGTGCGGTTGACACGGGCGGCGTGGCCGCACCTGAAGGCAGCGCGGGGGGCGGTGGTGAATATTTCTGGAGGCGGCGGGCGCACGCCGGGGGCGGAGTTTGCGATTGGCGGGTCGGTGAATGCGGCGATGCAATCCTTCACCAAGGCAATGGCGGAGGTGGGGATCGCCGATGGGGTGCAAGTCAACGTCATTAATCCGGGACTGATTCGCACGGGGCGTTTTCAAAAGCGTCTGGAGGCGGTGGCGGCGGGGCAGGGCGTGGATCTGGCTACGGCGGAGCGTGGAATGATTGCGGCTTCGAAGACTACGCGGGTGGGCGAGCCGGAGGACATCGCGGCGCTGGTCGCTTTTATTGCGGGGCCGGAAGGGCGGTTCTTGCAGGGGGCGATGATCGACATGGATGGCGGCTCGACTAAGACGCTATGAAGATTGCGGTGGTGACGGGGGCGGGTAGCGGGATCGGGCGGGCGGTGGCGTTGGGGCTGCGAGGCGAGGGATGGTCCGTGGCTATTGCTGGGAGGCGGGCGGAGGAACTGCGTCAGACTGCGTCGATCGCCTGCGGGGGGCCGGAGATGTTGGTGGTTCCCACGGACGTCGGGCAGCCGCATGCGGTGCGAGGGTTGTTCGAGCGCGTCGCGGAAACTTATGGGCGGCTGGATCTGCTGTTCAATAATGCCGGTACTAGTGCGCCTGCTGTTCCGATTGAAGAACTGAGTTACGAGCAGTGGAATTCCGTGGTGGCGGTCAACCTCACTGGGTGTTTTCTGTGTGCGCAGGAGGCGATCAAGATTATGAAGTCGCAGGAGCCGCGCGGCGGACGCATCATCAACAATGGGTCGATCTCGGCGTACGCGCCGCGGCCGCACAGTGCGCCTTACACGGCTACGAAGCACGCGATCACGGGGCTGACGAAATCTATTTCGCTGGACGGGCGCGCGCATGATATCGCTTGCGGGCAGATTGACATTGGCAACGCGGCGACTCCCATGACGGAGCGTATGGCTGTGGGGGTGTTGCAACCTTATGGGAGCGTGGCGCCGGAGCCGCGGTTGGATTTGCGGCATGTGGTGGATGCGGTGGTGTACATGGCTAGGCTGCCGCTCGAAGCCAACGTCCAGTTCATGACGGTGATGGCTACTAAGATGCCGCTGATCGGGCGGGGCTAGCTTTTTAGCGCTGCCACTGTTTCGGTGGCTTTGTCGAGAAGGAAGCCGATTTCGCTGTTGCAGCTTAGGAAGCGCAGGCCGTGGTCGCGCCAGTATTGGATGAGTTTCAGTGACCGCATGTGCAGGCCGGGGGCGATGCCGTGGCGATCGCAGGCGTCGCGGATTTTCTCGATCGCTTCTACTAACCTGGGGTGCTCGAATTGACCGGGGACGCCGAGCGAGATGGATAAGTCCGCCGGGCCGATCATGACCGCATCTATATTCCGGACTGATAAGAGTTCATCGATGCGATCTAGGGCGGTTCGGGTTTCGATCTGCAGCACCACCATGGTGTTTGCGTTCATGTGCGCGATGATTTCGGGCATGGTGGCTACTTCGTAGCTCAGGTGAGTGGGCTGCAGGCCGAATCCGCGGACGCCTTCGGGAGGGAAGCGGGTCCAACTGATGGCTTTCTCTAAGAGCTCTGGCGATTCGACGCGAGGGAAGAGAACGCCTTGGGCTCCGCAATCTAGGGCGCGGGCTACCAGGGCGTATTGGAGATCCGCCACGCGTACGATGGGGCACAGGCCGGCGTCGTTTGCGGCGCGGATGAGGTCTTGCAAGGTTTCTAGATCGAAGGCGCCGTGTTCGGAGTCGAGGTAGGTCCAGGCTAGTCCGGCGGCGGCTAGGATGCGGGGGACTTCGGGGGAACGGAGCATCGAAGTGCTGCAGCCGAACTGGGTCTTGCCCTCTTGCAGAGCTTGCTTAACGGTGTTCGTGCGCATGATTTAGATGGTGTAGACGCGGTGGTCGGGGCACATGGGGTCGACGGCGTCGGCGAGGTGATCAATCAGGTCCAGGCCGTGTTGCGCTAGGAAGGGCAGGATCGAGTAGAAGCGTTCTTGCGGGTGCTTGTGCGGGTAGAGCATGGCGGTGAGGTGGCGTGCGTCGGACTGGGCGCGGTCGTCGCGACGGAGGGTTTCGCGGGCGGTTTTGCGGCCTAGCTTTTCGAGTTGATACAGAATTTTCGCGCGGCTTTTGGCGGCGGCGGCGGCTAGGGTGGGATCGAACGTTGCCAGGGCGGATTGCAGGCGGTCGACTTGACGGGTGACTTCTGTCGTCGTGGCTTCTAGTGATTTGCTGACGGCTTCGGGGACTAGCGATTGAGCGATGCGGTCTTTGAGTGCGCCTTCATGGGTCATCACTTGCGTGATGGTCATGCGGTAGCGGTCCAGTAATTTTTGGGAGCGGGGGTCTAGGATGGTGAAGCCGCTGCGCGACATGGCGACCGGCATCCGACCCAACAATAATTCGTAAGCCACTTGGGATTGCGCCAGGTAGGCTAGCTCGCCGGGGCCACCTACGTAGGCTACTGTGGGCAGCAGATAATCTTGCCAGACGGGGCGCAGCAGGGCGTTGGGGGAGACTTGCTCGGCGCGCGCGCCTAGCTCGGCGTAGTCGGAATCTTTGCGGCGTAGGGTGGCGCGTTCGTCTTTTTCCAGCAGGAAGAAGAGGGAGGTCTTGGCGTCTACGTGAACTTGGGCGTGATAGCCGGCGTCGGTTAGTTCTTTGTTGCGGGCCAGGAATCCGGCTTTCAAATCCGGCACGGCGGCCAGGGCTTGGGCTAGGAAGGGGGCGCCGATTTTGCGTACTGCGAGGTCCAGGGGATCTAAATAGATCAGGTCTAGCTTGGCGAGAAGGGTTTTTAACAGAGCGCGGAAGCTGGAGCCCATGGTGGCCCTCGGGCGGTAGGCTTGATCGATGAGACCCATGACTTCGTCGGTGTAGGGCAACCCGGCTAACGCGGCGCGCAGTTCGTGGAGCGGGGGATTCGCGATGGGGATGCCGCCTACGGGCTTGGGTTTGCCGGCGAATTCCTTGGGGGCCTCTACGCGGATGGCTGCGGGTTCGCCGGAGGCTCCGAAGACCCAGGCGTGATTCACTTCGGCGAAATCGTGGTCTTCGGTGGCTAGCCAGAACACGGGCACGGCGGGGATGCCGCGCGCGGTGAGTTGGCGGGCGACTTGTGCGGCCGCCATCGCTTTGTAAATGGTGTAGGCGGGGCCGGAGAACAATCCGACCTGCTGCCCGGTGACCACGGCTACGGTTCCGGGCTGGGCTAAACGCCTGAGCGATTCACTGTCGCCGTTTTGGGCTTTGAGCGCGGTCACCATGGCGGCGCGGCGGTCGTCGGGGTATTGGATTTGGGCGGCGGCTCGCTGGAAGGACTCGGGGTCGTGGGGATCGTGCTGGTAGAAATGGGAAACGCGGTCGAAATGGTAGGCGAAATCGGCGAAGAGCTGGGAGGTCCCAGGCAGGTCAGTGTGTCGGATACAGGCGGGCTGCATGAAACCAGTTAGATGACTTCGTTCGACCAAGAGTAGCAGATTTATTGCGCGCTATGCTGGTATTGGATCCCTCAAAACCCATGGACGAACAAGAGTTTAGAACTCGCGCCGACCAGGCGCTCGAAGACCTTTACAGGCGGCTCTCGGCGGCTGGGGAGCGGCACGAATTCGAGGCGGATTTCAATGGCGGGGCGCTGGTGATTGAGTTTGAAGACCCTCCGGCGAAGTTCGTGGTGAGCCCAAATGCTCCAGTGAGCCAAGTGTGGGTTTCGGCGCAGATGAAGAGTTTCAAGCTGGATTGGGACGCGGGGCGCGGGGCTTTCGTGGCGGCCGATTCAGGGCAGACGCTGGTCGATCTGGTGGCGGGAGCGGTGGGGCAGCAAATCGGCGAAGACGTGAGTTTGTAAGCGTGGCTGGAGTCTACATCTCGTATCCGTTTTGTGCGCAGAAGTGCACTTACTGCAACTTTGCTTCCGGGGTGTTTCCTCGGGAGCTGGAGACGCGGTATCTGGATGTTTTGCTGGCGGAGCTGCGGGGGACGGAGTGGAGATGGACGCCGGAAACGGTTTATCTGGGCGGAGGCACGCCTAGCCAGCTTGCGGCGGGTGCGCTGGGGTCCATTCTCGCGGCGATTCCGGGGAGGGACTGGGCGGAGGCTACGGTTGAGGCGGCTCCTGGGGGGCTCACGTCGGACAAGATTGCTTCGTGGCGGGAGGTGGGGATTAATCGGGTGAGTCTGGGCGTGCAGTCGTTCGTTCAGACGGAATTGGCGCGGACGGGGCGGCGGCACACGGCGGAGGTTGTGGAACGGGAGATCGGGCTGCTGCGTGCGGCGGGGATTGATTCGATCAGCGTCGATTTGATTGCGGGGCTGCCGGGGCAGACAGAGGCTAGTTGGACGCAATCGCTTGATTGGGTGGAGCGGTTGGGAGTGCCGCATGTATCGGTTTACATGCTGGAGGTGGATGAGGACAGCCGGTTGGGGCGTGAGCTGTTGGTGCTGGGGTCAAGGTATGGCGCGGGGGACGTGCCGGGGGAAGATGCTATCGCTGACTTTTATGAGACGGCGGTGGAGCGGCTGGCGCGGGTGGGCATTGAGCGTTATGAGATTTCTAATTTTGCGCGGGCGGGGTTTGAATCGCAGCACAATTTGAAGTATTGGAAGCGGGAGCCTTACTTGGGATTTGGGGCGGACGCGCATTCGTTCGACGGGACCATGCGGTGGCAGAATCCGGAAAGCGCCGCGGATTATGTGGCGGCGCCTGGGGCCATTGAGCGTGTGGCGGCTGAGCCGCTGTCGGAATCATTTTTCTTGGGGCTGCGGTTGCGCGAGGGGATCTCAAGCGGCGGGTTCGCGGACGTGGTCGAGAGGTTCGTGCAGGACGGGTTGCTGGAGCGGGCTGGCGAGCGGGTGAGGCTGACATCGCGCGGCGTGCTGCTCTCGAACGAAGTGTTCGCGGAATTTATTCAACCGGTGGGATGAAGGGGCGCAGGGGAGCGACTTGCAAGGTGCTGATGCTGTTTCCGGCTAAGCGGATTACTAGGGGGACGATGGGGAGTCCGGCCGAGGACGCGAACTGAACGGTCCCGTCGATGGTTCCGGTGAGCGAGGTCAGCGCGGAGCTGGTCAGGCCGAAAAAGGTTCCGAAATCGGTGCCGTAGACGCCTCCTGGAATGCCTGCGGCTAGTACGGGGGTGGTTTTCTGCGCGATGAGAATTCCGGATTGATCGTATAACGACACTGTTACGGACTGCGGTTGGGCGGAGAGGTTGGCTACTGCGAAGGAGCAATCGTTGCTATTGGCGGAGGCGGCTTTGCGGTCGATGGGGGTTTCGGAAAAGCTGGTGATCCAGGCGGACGTGGCTTGATCGTTAAAGATTGGTGGGACTGCTAGCTGGGTGTTGTATTTTCCGGTGCTGTCGGCGAATAGGAAGATCAGCTGTAAGTTGGCGGCTTCGAGGGTCTGGACGTCGGGTGCGTCTAGTTGGACCCACAGTGGGCCGTAGGCTAAGTCGGTTGTAACGAAGGCGGGCGAGAGAATATCCAGGCGGGCGGAGCTTCCGGCTAGAACGGGAGGCTGCACAAAGGTGAAGGGTCCGTAGTTGCCGGCTAGGCCGCCTTCGACGGCTTTGACGGAGGCTCCGGGGCCTAGGCCGATCTGGAATTGGACGCCTCGTTGTTGTCCTGGGACCGGGGCTGTAAACAGTGACACTTGGGTGGACCAGCCTTGTCCGGCGGCAAACCAGGGGAACGTGGCGTAGCGTTCGCAGGCGTAGGTGCCGTCGGGGAGTGGGGCTACTGTGTAGTTGGCGCAGTCGGGCGGGGTGGGGGTTGAGAACTGGGCTTGAAGCAAGGCAGGGATTAAAATGACAGCCAGTCGCATGGCAGCTTATCGGCGTGGCGCGCGGGGGTGATATCCTCAAATTAATCCCCGCGGTTTTTTATGCGTCCTGAAACTTATTCCACGCCGAGCGGCATTGCAGTTACGCGCACGATTTCGAACGTGTCCTACAGCCGCGGGCTGAAGGGGCTGTTGAAGAAGATGGACACGCAGCGCGGGATCTATCTTTCTTCAGGCTACGAGTTTCCGGGGCGGTATTCGCGATGGGATGTGGGGGCGGTGGCGCCTCCGCTGGAGATTATTGCGCGGGGGCGGGACATTACGATTCGTCCGCTGAGCGCGCGGGGGCGGGTGATCACGCAGTTGCTGGAGCCGGTGCTGGCGCCGCATCCGCATTGGGAACGGTTTGGGAACGAAGACGGGTTCCTGCGGGGGGAATTGAAGGCGCTGCCGCAATTGTTTTCTGAAGAGGAGCGGAGCAAGCAGCCTTCGGCGTTTTCGGTGGTGCGCGCGCTGCTCAAGGAATTTCATCATCCGTTGTCGGCTCGGTTGGCGCTGGTGGGGGCGTTCGGTTACGATCTGCTGTTGCAGTTCGACCCTATTCAGCGGAAGCTACCGCGGCAGGACGTCAAGGATCTGCACCTATTCTTGTGCGACGACATTTATTTCATGGATCGCAAGAAGGAGCGCATCGAGCGATACCAGTTCGATTTCGCGCGCGGCGATGTAAGTACGAGCGGGATGGCGCACTCGGGCGAAAAGTTGAAGCGGGCTAAGAAGGCCAAGGCGGGGGCGATCGTTAGCGATCACACGGCTGAGGAGTATATGGCCAAGGTCGAGACTGTGCGCGAGGGCATGCGGCAGGGCGACTATTACGAAGTGGTGCTGCGGCAGACGTTTCGCGCGCCTTACTCGGGGAGTCCTTCAGAGCTGTTCGAGAAGATTCAGCATGCGAGTCCGAGTCCTTATGAATTCTTTTTGCAGTTGGGCGAGGAGCAACTGATTGGGGCGTCTCCCGAGATGTTTGTGCGCATCGAGGGGCGGCGCATCGAGACTTGTCCGATTGCGGGGACGGCTCGGCGGACGGGCGATCCGCTGCGCGATGCTGACAACATTCGCGAGCTGCTGAATTCGCGTAAGGAAGAGTCGGAGCTGACGATGTGCACCGACGTCGACCGCAACGACAAGTCGCGGATTGCGGTGCCGGGATCGGTGAAGGTGATTGGGCGGAAGTTGATTGAGTCTTACGCGGGCGTGTTTCATACCGTGGATCATGTGGAGGCTACGCTGGCGGAGGGATTTGATTCGCTGGATGCGTTCTTGTCGCACATGTGGGCGGTGACGATCATTGGGGCTCCCAAGAAGTGGGCGGCGCAGGCGGTGGAGAATCTGGAGAAGACGGCGCGCGGATGGTATGGCGGTGCGGTGGGGATGATCTCAATGGATGGCGACATCAACACTGGCATCACGATTCGCACGGTGCATTTGCGGGATGGGGTGGCGGCTTACAGTGCTGGGGCTACGCTGCTTTACGATTCGGACCCGGCTAGCGAGCACAACGAATGTCTGATGAAAGCTACCGGCTTTTTCCGCGCGTTGAATGCGGAGAAGAAGTCTGAGCCGGTGTATGTGCCACGGGCGGAAGAGGGCTCCGGGGTGCGGCTGCTGTTGGTGGATAACGAGGACTGCTTCATTCACACGCTGTCGAATTATGCACGGCAGACGGGCGCTGAGGTCATTACTTATCGCACGGGATTTCCGCTGGAGTTGATCGATAAATTGCAGCCGTCGCTGATTCTGGTGTCGCCGGGGCCGGGGCGTCCTTCCGACTTCGGGGTGCCGGAACTGGTGCGCTACGCGGCCAAGCTAGAGATTCCGGTGTTCGGCGTGTGTCTGGGATTGCAGGGGATGGTGGAGGCGTTTGGCGGGGAGCTGGGTGTGTTGGGATATCCGATGCATGGCAAGCCGTCGTTGGTGCGGAATCGTGGCGTGGGGGTGTTCGAGGGGCTTCCTGAGGAATTCCACGTAGGACGGTATCATTCGCTGTACGCTATCCCGGAGAAGCTGCCGGCTGTGCTTGAGGTCACCGCCGAGAGCGAAGACGGCGTGATCATGGGCGTGCGGCATCGCGAGCTGCCGATGGAAGCAGTGCAGTTCCATCCCGAATCGATCCTGACGTTGGGCGGCGACTGCGGGTTGAAGTTGATGGAAAACGTGGTGCGGGTGCTGGGGCGCGCGCGGGCCCGGGCGGGCGCTCGCTAGGTGGTAGTGGAGCATAGGTCACTTGCCCTATTTGAGTACGGTGCGCCATAATGAAACCACGCATGGACTTACAACCTTCCGACCTTGTCTTCCTGGCCGTGGTCCTCTGGCTGGCTATCGAGCTGACCAGCGGCGGTGGCGGAGGGCGTCGCAAGCCGGTCCCAGTCGCGTCTTAGTTTTTTCTTTTCAAGATAGGCATTGCGATGGCTAAGGTCATCGTTATTGGTGGAGGTCTGGCTGGACTGGCCGCGGCGGCTGCATTGGGTGGGGCGGGGCACTTGGTGAAGGTGCTGGAAGCGCGGCCGTTTCTGGGTGGACGCGCTACCTCTTACGAAGTGGGCAACGGGGAGGAAGCGGAATTCATCGATAACTGCCAGCATATTCTGCTGCGCTGCTGCGTTAATCTGCTGGATTTCTATCAACGGCTGGGAGTGGAGCCGGATATCGCTTTTTCGAGGGAGTTCACGTTTATCGAGCCGGGAGGGCGGCGGAGTGTGCTGCGCTCGGGGATGCTGCCGGCGCCGGCGCACTTTGCGGAATCGTTTTTGAAGCTGAGTTTTTTGAATTTCAGCGAAAAGCTGGCGGTGGGGCGGGCGATTCAGGCTGTCGGCCGGGAGGTGCGCCGCACGGATCTGGACCAGATGAGCATGCTGGAATGGCTGACGGCACAGCGCCAGCCCGCGCGCGCGATCGAGCGCTTCTGGAGGCAGGTGCTGGTGAGCGCGATCAACGAAGAGTTGGATCGCATGGCTGCGGCGCACGGGTTGCAGGTGTTCCGGTTGGGGTTTCTCGCACGTAAAGACGCTTACGAAATGGGTGTTCCCAACGTTCCGCTGGGGCGGCTCTACAGTGGTGATGCGTGGAAGCGCATCGGCAATGTGGAGCTGCGTTTGCGCGCGCCGGTTTCGCGGGTTGTGATCGAGGGCGGCACGGTGCGCGGCGTGATCGCCGGAGAGCAGGAAGTTCGCGGCGATTACTACGTGTGCGCGTTACCCTTCGAACGAGTCAACGTGGTGGCGCCGGAGTTGGGCGTCGACGTCAGTGATTTTGAGCATTCGCCTATTACTGGAATCCATTTATGGTTCGACCGCCCGGTAACAGACCTGCCGCATGCTACGCTGCTCGATCGCACGATGCAGTGGATGTTCAATAAGCACGAGGGCCGCTATGTGCAGTTGGTGGTGAGCGCTTCGCGCAGCTTGAGCGAGATGCCGCGCGGGGAGGTGATCGCGCTGGCGCTCAAGGAACTGGCCGAGTTCTTTCCGGCGGTGCGCGAGGCCAAACTCGAAAAGGCACATGTCGTGAAAGAAATCCGTGCGACGTTTTCGGCTAAGCCTGGGCTCGAAGCGCACCGGCCGGGGAATCTGACCAACGTGGGTAATCTGTTTTTGTCCGGAGACTGGACAAAGTCCGGGTGGCCCGCGACTATGGAAGGCGCGGTGCGCAGCGGTTATCTGGCGGCGGAGGCAGTGACGGCGGCGGCTGGCGCGCCGCAGAAGTTTCTCAAAGCGGACATTGCTTAGTGGACGAAGTAGACCTTTAAGGCCTCGTCGACGTCGCGCTTTTCTAGCGTGGGCGTGCGTTTTTCGAAGGCCGCGATGCCGCGGATAATCTTCATCAGGTCGGTAGGAAAGCAGGCGCGCAGGCCTTCCGAAGAATGCTTGAGACATTCGTCCCGGATGTAGTCTTCCATTTCACGTGTGCAGGGAAGCTCTTCCTCCTCGCACACGTGGCGCAAAAGTTCATGGAAGAGTTCCGGGCTGAGCGGTTCGATCTTGATCTTGTTTTTCAGCCGGCGCATAAAGGCGTCTTCGGCGAGATCGCTGAGCGGCAGGTTGGTGCCGAAGACCACGATCAGTTCGAAGGGAATTTCAAAAGTGCTGCCGGACCATAGCGAAAGAATGTCTTTGCGGCGGTCGAGGGGAACGATCCAACGGTTCAATAGCTCGCGGGGTGTGATGCGCTGGCGGCCGAAGTCGTCAATCAGCAAGATCCCGTTGTTGGCCTTCATTTGCAGGGGCGCGGCGCAGATGCGGGTGACTTCATCCATGCGGGTATCCAACATGTCGGCGCGCATTTCGCCGCCTACTTTCACCATGGGGCGGCGGCATAACACCCAGCGCGGATCCACGGCTTCTTCTTCGGTATCGCCGGTGCGGTGAATGAGCGGATCATAAACCGTGATGATCTGGCCGGCGACTTCGATGGCGTGTGGTACATAAATGAGGTCGTCTTCGAAGATGCGGGGCAGGCGTTCCGCGATGCTGGTTTTCCCGTTGCCGGTGGAACCGTAGAACATGATTGCTCCGCCGGTCATCAGCGCCGCGCCGAGTTCGTTGATCACGTGATCGGGCAGCACCAGGTCGCTCATCGCGGCTTTGAGGGTCTCCGCGGTCAGGTCCAGCTGGACGGCTTGAATAGATACAGACTGGTTGTAATCTGTCAGAGGCACTGGCGCAGGTCCTGCATAATGGCTCTTCTTGAGCGCCACCTCGGCCATAGCCCGGCCCTTGATGCTGAGCGAAATCTCGTAGTCGTCCCCGACCATCGCGCGGGTATCGCAGAGCTGCTCTTTTTGCAGGTGGCGATACATGGCATGAATGATGGTAGAGCTGAGCTTGGATCTCTGGACCAGTTTGGCGAGCGTCAGGGCGCCCTCAAAATAGGTGTATTTCAGAATCAGATCCAGCACCAAGCTGAGCGAGAGGCCAGTCTCATCCAGGTGATGGGCTTCCTTCGGCTGATAAAGCGCTCGATCTTTTGCGATCACTTTAGCATCCCCCTCCGAGGATCACTGAGGCCATGATTCCCATTCAGACCCACAGCCCATTTGTTTAGCATAGTGCTTTTTGTCTCGGCGGTGCGGTGCCGGGAGTTCCGCTCCCTTGACTTTGACCGCAGCCTGTGAAAGTATTCCCAAGATTGTTCCCAAAATATTTTGGAACAACAGGGGATTTACACAGTTCTAGGGGGCATATGAGGATTGGTTCTTGGCTCGTGCTATTTCTGGTCGCGGACTCGCTGCTATGGGGGCAAGCGATCTCCACATCTCAGATCAACGGAACCGTACAGGATGGCAGCGGGCTGGCCGTGCCGGGCGCGCAGGTCAAGGCCACGCAGACGGAGACGGGACTTATCCGCAACGTCACTAGTGGGGTGGATGGCAGCTTCATCCTCACCAGCTTGCCGGTGGGTCCCTATCAGTTGGAGATCACCAAGGAAGGCTTTAGTAAGTATGTGCAGTCCGGGATCGTGCTGCAGGTGGGCAGCAATCCCACCATCGATGTTGCGATGAA